>MDTG01100569.1_pt1 | contig 35716 bp, 30 predicted proteins | sample 811421 | NCBI WGS metagenome assembly MDTG01 (sample SAMN05326645, study PRJNA326480) | marine metagenome | isolation source: seawater | place: Pacific Ocean: South East | collected 2011
GCCACCGCCATTATTACCTTGACTGGCTGTGCCAAGTCCACCCTGAGAGTTACCGCTAAACTGTCCGCCACCACCGCCACCGGATCCGCCGCTATTAGCAATATTTGCATAGGATCCACCAGCTCCACCGCCTAATGCAGTAAGTGTTCCACTAGCGGCATATATTACACTATCTGCGCCAGACCCTATGGTACCACTATAACCAGTTTGCCCGGCGCCCCCAGCTCCAACAGTAATTGCTATACTACCAAGTGCAGCATTATATGATCCTTCTAACATGCCACCGGCGCCGCCGCCACCGCCTCCAGTAGTGTTGTGTTGTCCGCCACCGCCGCCGCCACCACCTGCAACTATTAGATATTCAATAGTAGAAGTACCACTAGCAGAAAGAGTATTTACTACTAAATTCCCGCTAGAAGTAAAAGTATGAATTCTATAATTGCCGACTTCAGTTATAGTACCACCAGAAGCACCTACAAAAGCTAAAGCCGGCCGATATATTGGACTCGCTGTGCCAGTTCCATAAAAATCAGACATTCTTAATGTTTCATTCTGAGCCGCAGTGACCTGACTTCCTATTATTATTCCTTTAATATTTACAAGAGGAGAAAAATTACTATCAATATTATTATGATATGGCACACCTATCGTATCAGCAATTACTGCAGAATCGTTTGCATTTAGACTAAAAGCTGTGCCATCAAGACTAGCACTCTTCTCGTTGTTAGTAGTATTCTTTGCTTTAACTCTAAAAGATCCTTGAGCTTTTAGTTTAAAATTGTTACTAGTACTATTTACTGGTAAATAATATGAGTATGGATAAACTGGTAAATGGTCATTCTCAGCTGCTGGAGTGCTTCCCCAATAAAAATTATCAGGGCCTTGAGAACCTTCCCATTGCCTAAATTCAGTATACATTTTTAAGTAATCATTATTATACCCACTTACACTTTGGCTTGAAGGTCCGTATCCTTGATTAAATGTCGTATTCGGTCCATAATCATCAAAATTCATATATTCTTGAGATCGTATGTTAGTATTCAAATAATATGCCTGGCCAGCTGCAGGATATGTTCCCCAGAACGGTATTTCTCCTTGTGACCTCCCCATAAATAGCGTTTCATTTTCGACCCTCAGATTAAACATATATCTGTTTCTTGCTCTTCTTGTATTAATTAATGAAACTATATCTGAACTATTTTGATCTAATATTTCATCAGGGTTTGATCTCCATCTTTCATGAATATCAGATATTTTTATTACATTAGCAGAACTTCCTGTTACTACAGCCGCATACGTAACCGCGTTTGAGCTTGTCCCGCCATATGATCCTCTTGATATAGTATAAACTAATCCATCTTTTGGAAATAATATTTTAATACTAGTAACAGATTGTGGGCGCCAATGAATATCTAACATGCTGTCGAAGTAGTAAAAGCTTCGTCCATAAGTGTATGCTCTAAAGTGTGTCAGGGTAGAAGGAGGATTGATTAAAAGAATTTCACCTCTTCCGCTGGATCTTCCTCTTGGAAAAAAGTTACTAAAAGTACCCTGAAAATATACTCTCGTCTGGGGGTTTGTCCCAGTGGTATATTGAACATATTGATCGCCTAATGTTCCTCCATAGGTTGGCACTGGACCATAGCTAGTCGAAAGATTCATATATTCAAGAGTAGCGACAGTATCTCCAAAATTATCTACATAAGTCTGAGGTGTGCTTAATGTACTAATTGAATTTACTGTTTCAACTTTTCTTTCTTCAATATCAAACAAAAGCTCACCATTATTATAAAAATCAATATCAGATGCTTCTGCTGTATACGAAATTTCTCTATTGCCTCCTCCGCCAATAGCTCCTATTATTAAATTGACATTAAACGAATCATTTGCTGCATCATAATCTCCTACGTGTTGACCTATAACGGCTGAATCATTTGAATTTAAAAAAGTCATTTGTGAAGATATATATTCTCCATCCATTAAAACAACCTGCTCACCTATAATAGTATTTTTTGCTGTCACTTTATAAAGGCCTTGAGCATTAAGTGACCACGATGAACCTCTTGGTAGACTTCCTCCGGTTGGTGAAACTAAAGTATGGCCTCCAGTCTCAAATGAAAGATATTTTTCTTTTGCAGCAGTACTTAATCCATTTCGATCCGGTTGATCCCATACTGGGTTTAAACCTGATACTGTAGCAACGTTTAATGATCCGCCAGATACTGTATACTGATACGCTGCCGCTGGATTTCCATAAGTATACCAATGGCCGCCCCTATTAAAAGTAAAAACTTTTCCTTCGTTAGGGAAAAATAACACAACTTGAGTCAAATTCGTCCCGGCGTTGGAGGAGTGTGAATTTGCACTACCGTAAAAACTAAATGAATACCCACCACCTGTGTTCCCAACACCAGCAGTACCACCCACACCGCCGGATTGAGAGTATGCACCTAATCCAGATATTCGAATTATTCCTCCATTAGCAAATGACCGACCTGACGGTAATATATCAGCTCCTTGTCCATTGGCTTGCGAGATGCGGTCATAATAATTACTATTGTATTGGCCTAGATAAAAGTGCGCCCAAGCGGATTGGTTCACTGCAAGGCCATATGTTGCTGTTGCTGAAGCCGAAGTAGTAATAGTGCTGAGAGAAACATCGGCGGCGCTATCTCCAAAATTATCCAAAATGCCGGTAGTTGATGTTGTACCAGTAGCAGATATAAGTCTTTCTTTAATATTAATTAAAAGACTGCTATCGTTAAAAAAGTCATCATTTACTACGTGATTAGAATCATATGTTTTAAAAGTTGCTTCACCGGAAGGAACTGATACAGTATGATTTGGATGCCAAGCAGCACTATCTGTGTAGTATTCACCAATTTTCTGGTCAAGAAATACATTACTTGAATTAGATGGAACTTCTACTCCTGCTCCACCGCCGCCACCGGTAGTAAAATTCACAGCATCTGAAGTAGTATTCACACCAAAAAATTTAAATATACCAGCTGCATTAAAACTCCAAGCCGCATTTGAAGAACCGATTGGTAAACCAAATTTATGAGACTCGCTATCAAGACCTGTTCCGCCTGAATTGGGAAGTATTGACTGTGAAGCACTGCCAGATGTTAAATTCCAAAATGCACTTCTATTTCCATTTGATATAGAACCAAACGGAATATGCCAATTTGGATGAATATCTGTAGTTTGAATTACATTACTTTTACTCGTTGGAGAAACATTGATCAAATATCCCGTGGCGTTGGAAAAACCTGTATAGACTCCTCCTCTAGAAAGTGTCCAGATTTTATTATGAAATGGAAAGTATGCTGTAAAAGAACTAACCCCACTATGGGGTTCGTTGTAGGCGCGAGATGGAGTGCCGCCGGTAGCTTTACCACTCGCCGACGTAGACATATTGACGCTAGGAGTGGTTATAATAGTTCCAGCATACGTGCTGCAGTTGGGTGGAAATACATTTTGGGCTGTATTAATATTACCGCACGAGAAGGTCATATTTTTGCCATCATATGTGCCATACCAGATCATCTTATCGACATTGAAAGTACTGGTATCGTATGGATTAAAACCCGCTGCTGAGCCTGACCCTCCTCCTGTGCCAGAAATAGTACCGGCTGCAGTAACTGTACAGACCGAATCGCCAAAATCATCAAAAATTTGAGTTGCTGTAGATCCGCTTCCAGTACCAGTCGCTGTTCTTTGAAGTGTAGTAACTCCTAAACCAGGTGATATTTGCTGGTTCACACCGCTATCAACAACATTTAAAGTTATAGATCCCGCAAGTGGAACATTACCGCTACCTGCAAAATAATCACTTAATTTAATATTCTCACCTACTAAATTTCTTCCGTATTCTCCTTGAATTGAAGTTTCTTTTGTAGCAACATATACTGGAGTAAAATTTTGAAGTCCAAATACTGTTGGAAGACTGGCTGCATAACTAGAAAAACTGCTATTACCTGTAGTACTTCTAAATTTAAATCCACCTGTACTAATAGTAGTTGCGTCGGTATCTGTATATTCATCTTTAACTAACTCATTACCGATAAACCAATCTTTATATGCATTTCTTTTAGCAGCAATTTCTATTTTATAAGTAGATGCGCCGCTTACATCTGCTAGTCTCTCGGTTTTAAGGTAAGTTGTGATTGGTTTTCCGTCGTCAAGCGCAATTCTTAATCCTACTCCATAATCTGTAAATCCAACTTCTTGACCAATAGGATTTGTGACACTACCTGGTGTTATTCCGAGAGCAGTTAAAGCCTGCGTGAATATACTATTCATACTGGTCGCTTGATGATTACCAGTTACTGTCGAAAATCCAGTATTTGAATTAGTATTATCAAATGAGATATAACCAAGGCCATCTAATAAATTTAATTTAAATCCATATTGGCTATCAGTTGTTGCAGCCGATGTAGTAAGTTGTCCTCCCATGCCACTGTGGTTTGTGCAATAATAATAAAGCGTAGGCGCTCCAATAGCTACTGTTATTTGAGTATATGCACCAGCTGATCCTGGAGATCCTACAGATGTTACTCCAGTTGTATATTCGATTCCTCCACCATGCGTTCCGTTCGATGTAGTTGAAAACCGTAATGGATGAGTTGAGTTAGAAGAATCTGATTGGTCAAATACGTACGTATTTCCTTCTGTTAGATCTATAGTAGGTGCTGGTCCCGCAGCATCTATATAATACCTATTTCCTACTCCTGGATTCGAAACAGTTATTGCAAGAGAAGTTTTAGGCATAGACCATTGTATAACAAACCCACCGTTTACCACATCTGGATCTGACGTGATAGATCCAATGGATCCATATGAATCATTACCACCAAGACTTAAAAGCCCGCTTGCAATTAATGCCATTATTGATTTTCCAATTTTTTAATCTTAGTATTTAAATCTTTAATTGCTTCAATTAATACTCCGACTAAAGATCCATATGATACAGTTTTAAAACCATCTTCTCCAGTAGTAACTACTTCAGAAGCAATTTGTTCCATTTCTTGAGCAATTACTCCAATTTTGCGTGATTCATTAAGATCAAATGAGACACCTCTCATATTAATGACTTTATCTAATCCGTTATCAATAGTTTGAATATTGGATTTTAATCTCTCATCAGAAGTAATCATAAAATCTTGAGCTATATACGTATGTGTTTCATCTAATTCAGATGAACCAACCGCATTAGCAGATATTGTTCTACGAGTAATAGCGTCAGCTGCAATTTTATCTTCAACAACTGCTAAATTTCTAATTTTATTTGTAATTATAGCATCATTAGTTATAGTATTACTATCTGCAAAAACCCAATTTGCTGTAGTGCCATCAGTACCTAAAACCTTTCCACTATGTCCAGCTTGATCAGGTACAGCAGCTCCTGGAGCTAACATTCCAGCCGTCACTTGAAGTGAACTTAAATTTCCAATGCTATCTCTTCCAAGAACTCTATCTGCACCAATTACTAAATCTGTCGGTCCAGCCGTGCCGCCAGTAGCATTTACTTTAACTGTATTCGCCGGCATATTAGCTAGCTTATCATTAGTTACTTGATCATCCGATATCATAGCAGTTTGAATTTGCACTTCTTCAACTGTGCCAGCTGTTGTTTTGCCAAGAACTCTATTTGCAGTTACGATGTCTTGCATTTTATCATAGGTTACAACATCAGGTTGAATTGTAACCACGCCAGCATTTGTCATAAGAACATCTTGAGATAAAGCAGCAGATGTGAAACCAGTTCCATCACCAATTAAAATTTGCTCGTTAGTAACTACTTTATCCGTTGATCTACCGGTAGTGGCAGCATCTCGTACTTTAACAGTGTTTCCTGCCATATCTGTTAACTCAAGTCCACTATCAAGTTGAGTAAGACCGTGTCCTGCCGATACAGAAAATGCTCCGCTTGAATCTCCGGTAACATTTCCATTAACACTAGTCTTTAAAATTCCGTTTCCTGCAGTATATTTTCTGCGCTGTGATTGACTTAAATTTAAAGCTTGGACAATATCCGAATCATGGCCAGTATAGTCATTATTAAGATCATCCAAATCTCCAATTTGAGCAGCAATAGTATTAGTTTTCACTCTAAAAGTGTTAATTGTATCACTTAAACCTACGTATACTTTTCTAGCCATTTTGTTCTACCATCTTTTTTGTTAGTTCTGCTATCATTTGTTTAATTTCACTTACATCATTTTTTAATTCGGCTAATTCTTTTTCTTTATCAGCAGCGTTTTTCTTTCGAAGTCTTGCCATTTTAACAGCATCGCTATTTATATTTAATATGGCACCCGTTTCTAAGTCTTTAGCAAGATTCGGATGACCTTGTATTTTTACATAATCTACTTTTTTCTTCACTTTAAACTCCTAACGCAATGACTCTCATATCTTTTACAGTAGGAACTTTTGAATTATTAGTTGCATATAATACTATTTTAATTTGGAAAGTAGTAAATGCTGGTATATTTCCAGCTTCGGTTCCTATCAAATATCTATAGTCTTTATAGGTAAACAAATTATCTGAAATAGATACTGGTGCTTCAAGCGTGGCAAGTGTCCAATTAATATCTGTCAATATTGTATCTTCTGTACCAGTTTTATAATAAACTTCTACAACTGCGCCGGTAGGTCTGTTTATAGCTGCTAATACTTTTAGACCAACCGCAGTATTTGTTAGAGTGACGGGTTTAGTGATATGTTTAGCCAGCGCACTTCCACCAAACGGAGTTGTTTCTGCCGCAAAGTCAAATACCACGTTTTGTCCACTTATAGCTGATCCTACCGGATAATCAATTTCATTCTTAGTATAAACCAATGATGCCCTTTGAAGATCAATTACCGGTGAAACAAAATCATTTGTAGTATTCATTGAAATTTTTAATGAAGCGGTATCGGCTCCACCCAATCCACCATTGCCAACTAATGCATCTTCTTTTGTTGCCGCCGCCACCATAACCGGATTGTCAAAATAATTTTTTTGATTTAACGCGATTGGAGTATATCCAGCAGCGGGCGTAATATACGGAGTTTCCAATGCAACATTTGAATACCCACTATATAATTTAGAAGTAGCTGTTATACTCGTATTTTCTGGACTTAAAGTTTGAAGTATTGGATATACAGTACTACCTTGAATGTTTTTAGTTGCAGTAGCGACTAATCCGCCACCCATACCATCACTAGTTGCAGTACCGGCTGCTAGTGTAATCTTATAACCTGTTGGATCAATATGTGTAATAGTATGAGTGGTATTTAATTGCGCTGCAGTAATACCATTGGTTGCTGTTAAACCAGCTAATGTTACTTTATCGCCAACAAATAAATTATGACTTTTCTGATAAACTCTTATAACTGCTGAAGAGTTAGTTGTTTCAATAGGATTACTTTGCAATCCAGCAAGAGGTAAATTTGCATTTTTAAGATACGCATCACCACCAGCTGTTGAAAATACTGCTCTATGTAATACAAATTTCATATCTTGTTCTTGTGACGCTTCCCAAGTTGTACTGTTTTGTGATTTAAAGAAAGATCCTAAAAACGGCTGCTTTGTAATTTTTCTTGCGGTAGAACCTAATTCAAAATCACCCATAAATGATGTCCACAATAAATAATCAGTATTGTCGGTTATGCATACAATTGCGTATTCTGTATTTCCGCTTAAATAAATCGGCTCATCAAAAGTAAATGATGTTGCTACAGTAGCATCATCTGATACGTTTACTTCTGATCCTGGATTTAAATATTTTCTAGATCCTGGTACAATTGTATTAGACGCTGGATAACCATTCACTAACGGCCGTATTTCGATCCATACTGGAAGAGTCGGGTGTTTTGTTTTGAAAAATAAATCTACCTTACAAACAAACATTCCTTCTTTGTTTGTTACATAAAAGGATTGTGCTAATGGATCAGAATTTGGGCCATCTGAATTAGCGATTATCCGCGCCAGCTCCTCATTGGTCTGTCGAGGTTGTCGCCGCAAGGCCGCTGATGCCCCGGTTTGAACTCTATTTGAACTTGTAGTTACTCTCTGCCCTACAATAGTTAAATGACGAGTTGATACTATTTCTTCTTGCCAGGTCTGCAGCGCACCGGCGGAATTGTAATTAGCAACTCCAACCGATCCGGGTACTCCACCGTTTGTTTCAATTTCGGTTACATCAAGAAGTTTAAACTCAGAATTTCCTGTTCTAAACTTAGTAGTACTATTATTAGGAATAAAGAATGATCCTGAAACGGTACCTAAAGCATTAGTTAAGAGTGTACTTGCCCCATCTGGGTGAGATGTTATATTATTAGGACTTTCAAACTCTACTCTTGCTGAATTTATTCTGTCAAAAGTTCCGGTAGATTTGACAAAATCATTGATTTTAACATTATTTAAATATGCAAAATGATATGCATTTGGTCTCAATCCAATTCCTTCAAAACTAACTTTTCTACTTCTCATAAATGGTATAACGGCAATGTCAATAATTTTAGAGCCTAGTGATACTCTGATTGTTTCAGATGCTACTACTCTATTAACTACTGCACTTGTAGACTGATCAAATCCCCATCTAGTCCAATTGCCTGTTCGTTCTCTAAATGCAGTTGAAGTAGTCCGTTCTGATCCTGACACTGTAGTTTCGTTACCTACTTCAAGACCTTCAACGTCAGTACCTAACCAACCCCATTCTGATTGGTCGAACATTAATGCTTGATCAGTATTTAATCTTGTTCCGCCATCAATAACTCTAGCTGCTGCTTGTTGATCTACTTTCCATTCATCGGACTGCGGAGAAAGATTTATAGAACCACGATACATAGAAATCATGAATGGATTAACATTTTCAGTTCTTGAAACTTTCTCCTGTGTTATATACGGAGTAGTAGTATATTTAAGATATACATTATCTCCTTCTAATGTAGTATCACAGACGCCATCAGTTTCAGATGATTGAGATGCATCATACAAAAGTCCTACATTATATTCAGTAAATCCAGGATGTAATGTCATTCCTTTTGGATCGATTGCAGCTTTATATTCTACATTAGTAACATCAGAATGAAATAGGTCTTTAAAATTATCAACTAAGAATCCTGATTTAGTTCTGTTATTACCAGAACCGTCTAATACTTCAAGGGCATTTGTATCAAGTTCAAGTAGACTTAATGCAACAGTTTCCTCTAACAAGTCAACTCGTTTATCAATTTTACCAATGTCTTTCATGGTGTAACCTTTGTTATCCATGAATTTTACTACCATGTCTGATAGAGAAATAGTACCACCATTAAGAGAGGTTCTATACAATTCTAAAGTTTTTGGCGGTAACTGTGGTAATTTAGGCTGATCAGCTGGAACTCCAGCTAAATTTGAAAGAACGCCATCTTCTCCAATAACAATTCTATCCTGTCTAGCAAGATAATGTTCTATTCTTGAAGTAATAAGAGTATCATTTTGTGGTAATTCATTGACAACACCTCCAGATGCGCCGCCGGCATCATCAAAAGTTCCGTCAGCCTTTTTAGCAGATCTAAAATCTAATACTTCTCTTAGCTCAACAACGGTTCCATCTCGCATAGTATATGATGGAATATTACCGTAAGATGTAGTAGCATACGACCCGACTGCAAAACAGTTACCAGCACCATGCTGATAGTATGTAAATTCTACATAAATATTTCCTGTAAGCCCACTTGTTGATTTTTGGACTAATTGACCTGGTGCATAAAATCCATCTCTTTGACCATTATCTACTATAAACTGATCACTAACATCAGCCCCGGATGACGATCCAGCTTTTATTACTGTTACATCAATAATATCATTTTGGCCCAGAGCTACTGCGTTATTAGATATTGCTACTGTTTTAGTTTGATTAGTCGAAATATTTTTTGCTCTTACTGATATATTAGAAGTTTTTGTAACATAAGCTAATACTTCAATTGGATTATCTGCTCCTAATCCTGTCAGAGTTATTGTTTGTCCACCAATAGTTCCGGTTGAGTTAGATATAATTGTACCATTTACCATCACAATCCAGTCACCTCTATTACTAAATACCTCACCGGATTGAGCTGTTAAAGTTACTGTATCAGATGCTATTGTGCCTGTAAACTTTCTTTGAACTGTAATATTTGTAAGTGCCACATCTTTTGGACGAGTTACTGGTAATTGGAAAAACAAATTATTATCATTTGCTTCTTTAATAGCCGCAACGCTATTCTCTAAAACTAAAGTAGCGAAATGAGTATTATCATAATCTGCAAGAACACTATTATAAAATGCTAGTGTCTTTGCATCTCTAAAACTATTTGTGCCGGTCATTACTACATCAAATACAAACAATCTGTAGTTACTTCCAAATGCTGCTGGACTATCAGTATGTCGAATTCTACATGTTCCAATTTTAGTGGTATTACCATTTGGTGTAGTATTATTATGAATTTCTACTTCCGGATAAGTAGTTTTCCCATTTCCTCCAGGTGAGTCCATAGGCAACGCGCCGGTTATCGCTGATACTACAACATAGCTTCCATATTCAGCAGCTATCGATGACTGAGGTCCTGTAGAAGTGTTTCCCGCAAAGGTAATTGCTTTTGGAACTTCCAATGTGGTTTTTACCGGATGATTAATTCTATTACCATTTACATAAGCTTTTCCAGGACTTAACACAGCATTTAATGCAGTTGATGATCCAGAATCATAATTTAAATAGTAAGGATTTACAACATAGTCTCCGGACTCTTCTGCAGTTCTTCTTGCAACTAAATCATTAATTTTATTGTATTGATTAAATCCATTCGCCTGTTCTACTATAACTGAATTTACAATATTTGCAATATACATAAAAGTATCTAATCCAGGAGTAGAAGGTTTTACAGCAAGATTTAATGTAATTCTAAATCTATCGGCACCAGGTGCCGCAATGTTTGGAAATGCTCCTTGATTGTCAAATAACGCGTCCTCATCACTTGCAGTAACAATATCCTGAACAACATTAAAACCAACTTCTCCAGTAAAATTGTTTGTATATTTTGAAATAATTAATGATTGTGCTTTCGCAAAGCAAAAATGCCCTTGTGTAAAATAATCACCGGATGCAACAGATATTCTAACTCCTTGCCCAACCGCTGGATTTGAAACTGTATTAACAGTTTGTACTTTATATTGATCACTACCATTATCTAACTGAATAGTTTCTCCTGGCTGAAATTTTAATGATGTAGTTCCAGCGGCCTGTGCTCCACCGCTTCGATACATAACATAAAGAGTAGGAGGATTATTAGCTGTGCCATCGCCATCTACAATTTCAATAATTTCTGCGCTAACTCCAGAAGTTAGTCCATTATAAATTGCACCAGGAACTGCATTAGTAGTAGTTGGAAATGCACTAACAGGACCACTTAAATCCCCTGCTACAATTTTAACAAAATCAATATTAGCATTAATACTAATTCCACCAGGATTAACCATTGCTCCTTCTTTAAAGATATTCCGACCAAATCTTTCCATATCTTTTTGAATAATAGTTTGAGATTGTGTTAATTCTCTGGCTTGTAGAGCTCTACGTGGATTAAAAAGTATTCTCTTATAGCCAGCGCTATCGGAAAAATCATCCTTATAAGTAGCATTCATTAGGTTTTCTGAGAAGGTTACTGTCATATTATTACTCTACTCTTATAGTTGGATGATGACTTTAATGTCTTCGGATTGACTTGTGGATCTCTGAACAGCGGCTCTATTATCTAGATATAATACTTCACCGCTTAATCTATTTACTTCACCTGGCCGGTCTGCGGAAAGAATAACTCCTTCACCGTTTCCATTTATTTCTTGAATAGTTTCTCCATCTACAAACTGTTTATACCCAGTTTCGGCCGATTGATGATAAAACACTCTCGTTCCTTCTGCCACACTAGAATCAACATTATCTATATAAGCCTTTGCACTAGAGCTCACACCTTGAATAGTTTTATCTTTTCCAAGAGCAACGGTATATTGAGAAAGTTTCATGTTCCGACTAGCAATACCAGTTATAGCATTAAAACCGCCGGCTGAATCACCACCACTTGGGTTTTTAATTAATCCTATTTGCCTAAAGTCCTGGGCCAATATAAAATCGTCGTCGGTGTCTAAAATCTTACTTCTAAACATCAAAGCGGTTGATTTCAAATCCTTACGAGGGTCAAAGCCAAACCCAGGATCAGGACCAACTACTGGTCTTGCTCTTGCGCTATCACCTCCTCCACCTGTAATGATGGCTTCCGCGAATGAATAACTATCTAAATAATCTAGTGTATTGCCAATACCGGTCTTTGTTTTAATTGCAGTAATTGTACCTGTGTCGGAATCGATTACAGCTGATAGAACCAAAGATGCAGAATCTCCGAATAAAAGTTCACCGTTACCTCTAATAGCCACATTTGGTATTTGGCCAACTGTACCGTAATTTTGTCCGCCATTAGTCATTAAAAATGTAGTAATTCTACCACCTTTTGCAGCTCCTTGTACAGCAAATTGTTTAAGCTCAATACCAGTAGAATTAGAATCTATAGCTTCTTGCCGATGAACTGGCATATATTGAGAAGATAAAAAGTAATTTGCTTTTAGAGCTGATATTGTATAAAGAAACTTCCACACATATCCGTCAGAAAGTTCAAAAGGATCAAGGTTACTTGAAGCTGGTTTTATAAGAGACGGCTGTGTCACCCCTTGTTTATTTTTACCAGTTCTTAGACAAATATATACACCATAATTATCTGTTAAAACGTAATAATATCTACCAGTGCTAACATTTCCCTGCCTTTGATCATCCCATTGTGGATAGATTGTACCATAAACCCAATCTTGTCTAGGGACAACAAAGCTAGCGGCCTCTACCTTTTTTATAGATTGTAGTCGCTCTTGAAAATCAATAATATCATACTTCGAATTGATAGGTGTAGTAGCAGTATCATTACTGTCCCATTGCTCAGATCTTGCTACGCCAACATAATACTCTGTACCAGAAGTATTATAATCTCCTAGTAATGATTGTAGAATATTAAATTTTAAATCATCGGTAACGACAGCTGTCATATTAGTTTCCTCTTAATACTTACTCAAAATTGCAATGCTAAAAATATTAATTTATGTTAGTTATATTTATATAGTTTATTCATGCTATACTACCACATCTGAGTCATAAAGTGGATAAAGTTGTGTCATATCGGAATCAGCTTCAAAGTGTGCTGCTCCGAGCTCCGCATATGCAAGAGATGTAGTAATAACAGAAGGATATGGTTTTTTCAAATAATCTGGATTATCGCCAGTTCCCACATAGAATGATGGATATGTTCCATAATATCCATAAGAATCTGCACCGATATGTGTAGGTGCATCATCTACACGAATTAAAGTTGCGCTATCTGTAGTAGTATTCCAAATCTGCCTTGTCTGAGATCCCCAATCGTATATACTAGATCTCTGCGTATTTAGTACAGCTAAAGTTAGATTTAAATAAGCATCTTCTTTCAAAGGTCTTACGTGCATTCTTATATTATAATTCACCCCGTTATAATTCATTGTATTTAATGCTGTAATATCTACTAACTGTAATGTATCAGCAACAGGTCTTGTTCCAATTGAATCGTATAAAAAGTTTTCTGATATTGAAGCTGGTTCGGAGGGTGCTAATATAAATTCAGGGAGAGCAAACGAGGTTGCGATAGCTGGTGTTTCAAATAACTTACCTGGTGATTGAGTAACAATTTCAGCCCCTAAGTGAAATCCTGCCGGATGGACAAACTTTTTATAAAGTTGCTGCCAATTAGGCATAGCAACGTCAGTCCTAATTAAGTGTGATAATAATTGGTATATTCCGCCATCTTGAATTACTTTTTGGGCATCAACTCCTATTTCAGATGCACTATCATTTAGGAAGAACAAATCATTTTTAGGATAATGTATTTCAGCATCAGTTAAAAAGAAAGCCCTAAAAAATCCTTCAGCCGAATATTTAGAACCTTTTACTCTATAGAATTTTGCAAATTGCCTAATAACTTCTCTAGGATTAGATGGAAAATATTTAACACCAGTTCCTAAAGCAAACTCATTAAACATTAGATCTAGTTGAGTTAAAAGATTATCTTCGGCATCTCGAACAGTATACAAGTCTTGAATTAATTCACCAAAATTAGAATTGTCATCTAAAAAATCATAATAATATTCTAAAAACAAAATAATATTTGGATACTCTGTTTGAAAATACTCAGGTAAGACTTCTTGAATAGAAGACCTATGTAGATTTATTGGTAGCCTGTTAAAGTCTTTCAGAGTTTTTGTCTTTGCCATATTATTAGCCTAATACTACATTTGTATTTTGGAAATCAACTGTGATTCCAACTTGCATAGTTTTATCATCGGCTTTTAATAGATAATTTCTAAGTGGTTTTATTACACTCTGATCAGCCGGAGTGACTGTAAACTTTATAGAAGGTGAGCCGTCTAAAATAGATCTTGGGGTAAACGCGTTCAAAGATACTAAACCACTTTGCGTAAAATATTCTCCAATAGTATCTACAATAACTGCACTATTAGCGTCAACAATTTGAAGTACTGTAGTTCCTAACTTATTACGTATTCTTGCAATTTTATTTGATGCCCCATATGTAAATGAGGTTGATTCAATACTATAAAATGTAAGACCTGGTGCTTCTAGTCTAACCGGAAAATACATCTTATATGACTGTTCTTTATTTAAAAGCGGAATTAAATTTATTATAAGTTTAACATCCATTTTTGAAGAAAGAATAGATGGATCAAACGCATCAATTTCAGTTAACAAAGCTGATCTTCTAAATGTCTTTCCGAATCCATTTAATTTGGTTGCAAAATGTGTTTTAATAAGATTTTTTACTTTATTTTCAACATTACCGCTTTTAAGTCCAGTAAGATTTGGATCCCATTGTATCTGAGTTTCTAAATTAAATCCAATAGTTACAGGATCAACAAATTTTGTTCCTATAGCCATAATTCCTAAATTATCAGCATATGTATTTTCTATAGCTGCTTTAAGTGCAACCTTTTCATCTTCAGTTACAGTATCATCAAACCCCAAACTAATATACACTTTACCGTAATCAACTGGAACATTATCTTGACTTCCCCATGCAGAAACTGCAGTAATAGTTGGAAAATTAGCTTTAATCATAGATTCATAGTCAAGAGCTGTAACAAGCCTTTGTTGAGTTGCAAAAGCCGCTGGGGCGAGTTGTTTAATAGCATCAATTGATTGTAAATCAGCTCCACTTATTGAATTAGTTAGCGGAGTAACGCTAATAACTTTAGAAGCGCCGTTTACTGTTAATTGTGTATTTGAAGTGAATGTTGTTCCACCATTAGCACTCGCTCCACTAGTACTAAGGTAGTTAACAACAATTTTATTTCCCGCATTAGGAGCTTTACCAAAAGTAACTCCATCACCAAAATTAAGTTCATAAAAACCATTTGGAGTTTCTCGTATTGTATAAAGTGTAGAAGCAGCACTGACAGTAACAGCTTTATTTAATTCAGTATATACGGTGCTATCGGTTGATGTTACTGAGTTGAATACTGTTACAGTCGCTGTTTTAACATCTATGTTTTTATCAGGAATTACATAAACTTGTCTATCAGTGGTTTCACCGACAAAGAATGTTTTATTTTTTATAACGCCTTCATATGCAATTATTTCTTCAACGCCAGTAGCAGTTGCAAATGTATATACTCCATTTGCATCAATAGCAGTATATTGTTGTCTTGTAAAAAATTGAAATGTATTACCATCAATAGTAGTCGAAAAGCTGGCTCCGGCTGGTAAAACAACTGCGGTTGGTCTATTAGCATCGTTTGATAAATTAATACTCGCTCTTAATGTAACCTGCGCCGATGTTTTTGAAGAAACGTCTAAACCTAACATTTCAGCATGAGAAACAACTGATGATCGTAGCTGTGCAGTATCTAAGAAAGATTCATTTAAAGCAAAGTTAGCAATCAATCCATTAAAATGAGTATTATATGCAAGAACATCTAATATATTATTGAGTCCAGATGCATCAAAATCGTAATCTGAAAATTCTGATTTTGCTTTTAGATATGTTTTAAGCGAAGCTTTGATTTGATCAAAGTCAAGTTGAGTTGATGTAATATTCGTTGCCATTTATCTTAGCCTCGCTACTGATGTTTCGATGACTTCTATTGAGCCTGTTGCAATTATTTGAAATTCTATTCTACAAAAAATATTATTTAGATCCGGCTGGACTTGTGACTGAACATTTATAACTCTTGCTCTAGGTTCCCAATTTTTTACTGCCATCGTAATTTCTTGATTAATATCATCTTCCATTAAATCATCTGCTAATTCAAATAATAAACCAGACAAGTCAGCACCGAATTGATGTTGAAATGGCTTTTCAAATTTATTAGTCATTAATAAATTCTTTACAGCTTGCTTAACTGCTGCGGCGTCTTCTTTTTTAAAAATATCACCATTAGTCTTTTTATTAAAAGATAAATTGATATCTTTACTGGGGTTTATTACCGAAGTAATAATACCCGGACTAGCTAAATCACCATCTTCTGCTGCAAATGCTTTTGTTACCATTTTTCTATCTTCTATTGTTTATTCTATTTATATGATTTTTAGCTAACTCTAATTATTTTCCAAAAATCGCCACCGCGAATTACTTTATATATCCTTTTTCAACTGCGTATGCTCTTTCCGCTTCAGTGAGTTCAGCTTGAGCTAATCCTCCTCCAAGTGATTCATTAAAATTGCGTAAAGCTTCAACATTTTCTTTAGCAATTTCGTCTTTAGTTTCTGTTGTTTTATATACTTCTGGTTTTCTAGGAGCGGGAATAGTTCCACCTTCTTCACTTCTAGCACTAAACAGGCTAGCATCTTTATAATTTTTAAAACTACCTCCCCAACCTAATCCGTGTTTTTTTGCTAAACTAGCAATTCCAGAAGGCAAGTCCGTAACTAGCTTTGGTCCTTTTAAATTTGTTACCGGATTAATATTAACTCCTAATCCTGAAGCATTTGCTGTCCATAGATCCTCTCCTGTATATTCATTTGAAACATTACCGTATCTTTGGGAAGTAGCAGAATGTCCTTGAATATTATTAATAATATATCCTGCTTCTTCAAGCTCATTAACAAATCCTTGAAAATTATTCCATACAGCAGCTGATACAAACGTTGTATAACCTTTTTTAGTTTTTATTTTCTTTAATCCGTCAGGAGTAATTTTAGGTGTACTTACGTCTGGAACCTCACGTAGGCCAGTATCAGTTAACACCACTTCAACTAAATCTTCTTCTGATTGAGAAGTGTCATTAAATATTGTTGATATTTTTTGTTTAAATTTTACATTATAGTCCTGTGGAATTTCTGGCATTACAGCTATAATAGTAGCAAATAAAGTCTCACTTCCATCTATATCTGTTTGATAAGTATCATACGCCATTATTAGTTTATCATATTCGCTATTATCTTTTAAATATGTAACTAAATCATAAGCTATATCAGGAGCTAGTTCACCAGTTCTTGAATTAGATACTGTAAATCCTACTACTCTGCCTGATGCTGATAGCTTTGTAATTGAATCTAGAGGTAATGCAGCGTCAGTAGGCCCTAATTTTTGCACTCCTTCAGTAATAGTAATATTGAAATTATCCATAAATTTTGGAGTTTTTACTAGCTTTAATAATTTAACAGCACCAACTAAATTCCTCGCAATACGTTTTCTTTCTATCTGACTTAAATGATTCATAGTTTCAGAATTAGGAAAGAACTTTGAAATAGGCATTCCTGGACCAAGCAAAGTTCCCATTTTTATTTCAGCTATATTGTTTGGATTATATTGTGCCTCTGGAATAATAAATTTAATTCCTTTTTTAGAAGTATCACTTGCCGTAAATCTATTAGTAATAGTAGTAGGTTCTGTTGCACCTATCATTCTAGATCCTAATCTAGTTTGTGTTTGTTTACCTACAATTCTTCCAATGTGTGGAGGAACCTTTGAACTATGTTTACTTGATAATGTTCCGGCTGCAACTTGCTCTTGGACAAAAGAAGTATTTGCTTTATTATTGCTATTCCGCATTTTAATTCTTATTTCGGCTGTAGTAAGTGGCTTATCTGTTACTCCTCCAGTAGACACTGTTTTATCTAAATAATTGTAAATACCATCATCTTCATCCACAAATACAGATTGAACCATATAAGCAGATTTATCTAAGAATACTGCAGTAGTTGCAGCTGTAGGTTTTTGTTTAATGGCTGATACTGCAGATGCGTCTGGCCCGCGATCAGTATTTACTGCAGTCGCATCTACAGCATCCGCCGTAATATTAGCATTTGTAAATCCAGCCGCACTGCCGGTAGATGGACCAACATTTGCAGTATCAGCAGAAATTGCTTGATCAGCCATTCCAGTTAAGTCACCATGGAAAGTTGTTGCGTGCATAGATGTTGAATTGATTCTTGTTCCAGTTATTGTTTGTGAATTTAAAGTATCAGTAGCATACACACTTTTTGTAGTAACAGTGTCGACTGCTGTAATAGAATGTCCGGTGTACATATTATAATTAAACATCACGATATTCTCACCGCCGATGGTTCCAGTATCTCCAGTGACCGTCAAATCTTGTGCAACAATATTAATATTTGGTGCGGTCAACGTAGTTTCATTTTCAGATGTTAATGTTGTAGATCCTTTATGATTGTAATCTGCGTTTCCTCTTACAACAAATTCATAGTCTTTTTTAATTGATGTACTAACTTTACCTAAAAATATATTTGATACATCTTTTAAGACTGTAGTACTTTTTACTTTTTGAATAGTTTCGGTCATCATTCCAATGATGCGTTTAGTATATGAGCCAAATATATTTACAATCCAATGCCCGCCAACTTTTAAACTATAATTACCACCCACGTCAAGATTAAAATCTCCACCAATATTCATATTTAAATCACCTGAATATGTAAGTGTACCATTGCCTTCCGTGTACAAATGATGATTAGCAGTGATAAGATCCACTCTATTATTTCGTGAATTAACAATAATAGATCCATCTGGCTTTATTTCTACTCCAGCACCAGATAGGTGCTTCATAAGAATACGCTCTCCTCCAATTGTATCATCAAAAATCATTACATGACCTTTAGGAGTTTTCTTTATGGATAGATTCACTGAGTCTGACGGTGATTCATGAACTAGGTGTATATCTTCTCTTCCGGCAACAATAGCAACATCAGTTTCTAAATTATGAACTAAAGCATTTCTGGTGCTTTTTTCAGTTCCTTGTTCATAATGATATTCAGACCTAGGATTTTCACCGGTAATATCATCGTATCCATGAGTTACAGCTTTGCCGGCAAGCGCCGCGTGCTGATTATTTTTCATAAGGTTAGATTCTTCGTTTGGAACTACACTCATATCATTTGCCCTTTATAATTCATAGCCCGGATTCGTCTACTGCTTTTGTTACTACGTCAGCAAACCCAACTGCGTCTTGTACTTCCTGTTCAAGTTGAAGTGATCTTAATTCTATTTCGCCAATCGCTAATTGTCTAAGTTCCCCATCAGTAAGGCCTCTCAGATCTACTAAACCAATATTGTCCTTGCCTTTTTGTAAAAGTTCGATATCGGCAACAGTAATATTTGCTGGTAAACTATTTTTAAGCTCTTCAAATTTTTGATCATCTCGTGTAACTGTAAATACATCATCTGTAAGATTATTTGCTGACTTTATAATATCGCCTGCTTTTAGTTTACCTTGATTAAAAAGATGCACTGCTTCATCGTAGCCACTAACAGAAATTGGAATTTTACCCGCTATAATTGCCCCAACGTTATCCTGTACAGCTTCAGCTACTTGTGGAAATTTAGCTATAGGAGTTACAAGAGGAGCAGTAGGCTTATTATATTCTGTTGTTGCGTTTGTTAACATTACAGATTCAGCCACGAGAGCTGACTGATCTAAAGCATCTTCACTTGGATTAGTTTGATTAGTTTTATTAAAATTTGTCTTTACAAATCTTGCAACATCGAATCCAGGATCTTGTGCCCATTCATGTATATCATTATGTCCAAACGCAGATCCTCCAGGCCATATTTTATAATATGCATTTAGTATTTTTTTTAATGATTCCATTTGAAGTGTTGTAAAATTTTCTTTTCCATATTCCCAATCATCTTCAGGCTCATGAGTATATGAATTTACTCCACCAATAAGACATACGCCTAAACTAAACTTATCATGTCCATCACAATGTTGTCCAGGCTGTTCAGCTGGTCGACCTCTTTCAATATGTCCTTTTTTAGTTATTATATAATGATATGCGCAGCCATCTAAATTTAATGCTATATTTTTTTTATGTATTTCCTCAGCTCCTGCATGTGGTTGATCTAAAAAATGACCTGACCAATGCACAATCATTTCAGTTATTTCTCTTTGAATACTATTAAAATCTGCTACTAATTCTTCTTCATTTGATACTCTACTAAATTTAAAATCTGCTGAAGTAGTGCTAGCAGTCTTATCTTCTGAGATTACTGTATTAGCACCTTCCCATTGATTACTAGTTGATCCTATATTCGTAACTTTTCCGGTTGAACCAGAAGTTGTTGAAACCTCATCAACCACCACATTTGTAGCAATATCAGTAGTAAGCTTGTTAATTTTCGTTTCCAAATCCGCTGTAGTTAATCCTAATGTTTCCTGAATATTTTCTGCTACTGACGCAGTTGCAATATTATTTATTTTTGCAGCTGCAGATGAAATAGTATTAATAACTGTATTATATTTTCCTAATTTAATATCTTTAATAGCTTTTAATTTTGCTATAGGATCAAGAACGTTACCGGCTATAGTATTAATACCGGCTTCAATATGATCTACCTCTGATAATTTTATATTTTGTAACATTCCTAATGAACTAAGGTCAGCATCTACTTTTGCTAATGCATTTAAAGAAAAATTAGTGCTTTTAATAGCTTTATTTAAATCACCATTTAATACACCTCCAGCTAATCCTCCTAGCCCATCTGTAAAATCTTTTAAGCCATCAGGAATATTTTTTATAGCATTAAGCTTTGATGTAATATTTGATCCAAAATCTTTAACTACATTTTCCAAACTAGCTATCTTTGCTAAACCTGCTTTAGCAGAAGCTTCAAATTCAGGAGTAACTATTCCTTTCATAATCTTATTGAAATCAGGTATTTCTCCAGTAATTTTATTAATATTTGATTGAATTGATTCTGGAGTCCCTACTAATTTATTAGCTCTTTTTACTCCTACTATTTGATTAGCATCTTGACCTTTTGGTATTCCAACAACACCGGTATCAGGATTAGTCCATGGAGAACCGGTCATCTGTTGAACTAATACTTTCTCATCATCAGTCAAAGCTTTATTCATTTTATTTTCTAAACCTGGCATCTTATTTGTTAATTCAACTATCGGTGCCACAGCTTCTAAATTAGCAATACTTTCCTTAACCTCAGGGAGAGCTTGATTTAGCGACTTAATTCCATTGATAGATTTTCCTACTTTATTAATAGCTAAAGTAGTTTGTTTTAATGAATTAAGTGTTTCACCAGCTTCTGAGATTTTTTTCTCTAATGAACTAAAGTCTAAAACACCTTTAATATTATTTAACTTTGAATTTAATCGTCCTATATCCATTAGTATCCTCCCCCGGCAGCGGACGTTCCACCGCTAATCGCATCTGGTACTGCACTAGTTCCACTACTTGTATTTCCTGAATTTGGATTATTATTTTGTCCGCTACCAGATGCAGCGCCGGTCTGATTACCTTGCACGAATCTTACATAATATACCTTAGCCCAATATATTCTCTTAGATAATGAGGGTGACCAATATCTTCTTCCAGGAGCACTTGAACTAGATCCAGCTGATGTATAAGGACACGCACCATATTCTCCAGTGCCGTAACGAACAAACTTAAATGCAGGCCGCTCATAATATCTACATACATGATATGCAGCATTAGCTACATCTGCTCCACATGCATTGATATAATTCCAAGCGCTGTTTTCATTTCCTGCTTGTGTACCAGTACATTCATGCCATACAAAATCGCATTGAGCAGGAATGCTTTGCCATGGATATTTACCTTCTGAAAACTCTACTAAATTTTCCCATCTTTTTCCTCTCCACTGGCATAATCCAAATGAAGGTAATCCAACATCATTTGGATTTACTATTTCACTCCATGGTCCAGATTTAATAAATAATTTTTTACCTTCAAATGCACTTTGATATTGGTGACTTGATGATGCTTTAGTTACGGTAAATACGTCGTCATAATCTCGACCCTGGCTAAAACCAGATTCAATCCGCATATTACCTAAAAAGGCACACGCTTGAGCTGGTTCCATATGAACTCTTAGCGAATTAAAGATTTTTTCTTCAGTTCCATCTCCAGTTATAGATTGTGCTGCTGCTTCAATTTCTGCAGAATTTTGTTGTACTGATGCGGTAGATTGCCCGGGTTGAAAACTTTTGGCACTTCTTGTAAATCCTCCGGCATCAACAGGTAAAGTGTCAGCTCTCGGATCTGACACCTGAGTTTCAGATGGTAGTTGAAGCGTTGTAAAGCTGCCTAAAACGAGTGGAATTTGAGATAATTTTCCATCTAAAAACATTCCATAAACCATTGCTCCTCGAGCAAGATTACAGTTTTCTCCATCACCTGATATTCCAGGTGACGTTACAGGCAAAAGTGTCTGCGCCCAAGGGAGATCGTAATCTAGAATTTCATAGTTATCATGAATACCAATTATTCTAACTTGAACTCTTCCCATATTTTTTGGATCATCGGCCCTTCTAATTTTTCCTATAAAAAATCTAGGATCGTCTCCCCAATATTGATGACTAATACTTTTCATTATCTTTTCCGATGTGCTAGTTTAACTAGTTGTAAATTAGATATCATAGCTCCATCTCCTCCAGGGCTAAATGAATGCCTAGCGCTATATATTAAATATTCTCCGGATTTTTTAATATCTAACTCAGCACCGTATGCATTTGTATCATTTTCATTTTTTCTAAATTCTACTAATATCCTATTTCCTATTGATATATTATTGTCTTTAGAAATAAAGTTTCTTCCTGGAACTTCAATAGCTATTGAAGACTTATGTAAGTAATTTCGATATGCCTTTGCAGTTATTTTTATATTATGGCTATCAGTATATAGAACTTCATTATAATTTCTATTTTGATCATCTATGCCTAATTTACTGCCGCTTTGAGATTTACTTGTAGTGATATTAGTTATCGTTCTAGCTGAATAGTCATCGATATTTCTTCCACCAAATTCTGCTTTATCATCATATACTGGTACATCGTCGTCTTTAAGAATTCCTACTCCAAAGGCTCTGCGAAACGTATCACCTGGATTATGTTTTTTTACATGAATAGTTCCTCTAAACGTGTCAATAAAATTAAATGTAGCAGGACCCATACCTTTTTGGTTTAGTGAATGCTGACTATTACCTCCAATATTCTGATAATTCGATATTATAAATGATTTAGCAGCAGGTGGTAGTGTATTAGCTTTATGCATTAATGCTTGTGAATATGTATACGGCATAAGTCCGCTATTTTTATTATTTAATGTAGCAGCGTTTAACATACTATCTAAATCTAAAAATCTAATTTTATCATCCGCCATTGTTGCATATATATAAAAAGGAAAACCAGTAGGAGTTACACATCTATCACACATCCATTTTACAGCGTCTAATACTCCTAAATTAGGTATACATACTTTTAATGCTCCATCAAATTCTGGCGGAACTTCCCTGTTATGCATTAATTCATTACTCATATAATAATCGCCGTTAAATGACGTATATTGATCTAATTCTCGTAATAAACTTTGAATTATTTCAGTAGCGCTACTAGTAAATCCACCTTCATTAAACCCTCCTCGAGATTCAACTTTTTTAAATACCTTATTAACTGACATAAGGCACGATTGATAGTATCTTTCTTCTACTAAATGTAATACTACTAATTCGTTACTATCATTGGATTTTGCTGCATTGACTACCGTATCTACAATAAAACGTTTTACTATGGTATTTTTACCGGCATCATCTCGTTCATCAGATGATATTAAAGTAATTTGTACTCTTTCAGTTCCAGTAAATTGATAGTTGTCTCCTATATTTGCATTATCTAAAAATGTTAGATTTGCTGTCAAATAAGGTTTATCTAAATGCTCAAACAAATTAATTTCAGCACATACATTTTTTATATCTATTCCTTCTAAGGCAAACTCCCATCGATCCGCTGTAATAATAACAGATTCAATAGTAAAATCATATGGAGTTGATGACGTGCTGTACTCTTCTAACATAAATTATCCAGTCATACGTTCAATAAAGGCACGATGCACAGATCTAATAACTTCAGGTTTAAGATAATTTATTTCTCTTAACTTATCATTCTCCGCTTGTAAAACATCCAAATGTGTTTTTTCTACTAATAATGCAGCCTGAGATTCAGTATTGGGATCGGTATCCACCCATTCTCCGGCTGCATTTTCCATGTGATGGCAACTAAGATATTCAGCTGAAAATGAATTTAATATAGCATGCTCATAAATTGTAATATTTGCATATTCAGCAAAAGGATTTGGATCAAACGCGGCTAATGGATTTTGAATGATTCTATTAAAATATACTGCTTCTCCAGGTATCCATATGCCTACAGAATCACTTATAATAACATGGCCTTGATCAAGATCTTTACGAATAACCGTGCCGTACGCGCCAGACTGTGCGCCGTAAATTACTGATCCTATCTTCCAAATATTTACTAAATTTTGAGTCGCATCAGTATGACCGACATGGCCAATCCCAGTTCCATCAGTTCTAAAAACTAATGTTGTATTTGGATACTGTTCTTTTGCTGTTTCTTCCATCTCATTGTATGATAACGGCCATCCTTGTCTTCTAATATGATCATTCAATAGATAATATGTCCAATAATATTTTTGATCGCCATACATCTTTGATGATAATACATCAGGTCGGTCACCATCTAAAATACTGTATTTTAAATAGCTTTGTTCTGCTTCTTTAAATTTATCTACTATATCAGCATATGCCGATATGTTTTGAAACGAAACAGTTGCATTATCTGCCTCTCCGAATTTGTAAACTGTTTGTCCAAAAGGTGCAAAATATGTCATTAGAAGCCTTCCTCTATATCTGCTCTATCTAACAATTCATTCTCTTGGAACGTCATTGAGATTGATGTTTCTTGAAAATATCCACCTTTATAAAATGTCGAATTAGTTGCATTAAAATTAGTAGTAAAGTTTTTTAAATAGCAGGGCTTTAATTTTATAAAGTTTCCGGTGCTATACCTAGATTCTTCAGTTTCACGATTTAATCCATAGTGAAAACTAATATTAAACTCATTAGGAAATCTATATCCAAACGGAATAGAAACATCACCTTGATCATAATTAAAGGTGGATGGATATAACTCGGTTCTAAAGAATTTAACTATATTATTAACTTCTTTGGCTTCTTCTTCTGTTACAGGTTGCATTTTAAATGTAAATGAAAACTCTCTTAAATTAGGTTTATCAAATAACATTGTTATATTTGCAACAGGAGATGTTCTTAATGATCCTCGGACAGCACCATCAACTGCTCCATTTTTACCAGCCATACCTGCAAGTTTAGTAGTCATTAACCTTGCAGCATCTTGATTCATGCTTCCTGACATCGCGTCATATACATTCTTAATAGAGCTGCCTAGTGCACTCCCTAAACTACCGGCAACGCTACCGCCGCTATTTATTCCGGCTTCAAGAGCAGCTCCAAATACACCAAGATCTGCTTGTGAATAATTTACTCCGTCTTGAAAGTTTAATGAAGAAGGCATATACATTACACAACTGTTTTGTGAATTGCGTTTCTTTGAGTCTTTAAGAAGATTATTACCAACGCCTTCTTGGCCGCTAGGACTTACATTTCCACGTAGACCATCATCTGGGCCTGGATTAGATTGAGATTGGTCAACCGCAAATTGGCCTGTTACAATATTCATAATCTGATCAGTACTATTTTTTACTAATTCACCAAGTTTTTTAAAATCATTTCCAAGTGCTGGCGGGTCTGTAATTACTGGTTGAAATTTTATAAAGGCTTTATAATCAGCTTGATTTTCAATAGGAAATTTTACTCTCTTTCTGCGACTGCCATTATTACTTGATCTATCAAGTGGTCCGCCGGGTCTGAAACGCTCTTCTAGCATACTAATTTTCCTAATAAATAGTGTTAAATTCTGTTAGTTATATTTATATAGGAAATTATGAAAACATACTCAGGTAAATTTAATCCTCGCAATCCTGCAAAATACCGCGGTGACTATACTAATATAGTATATCGATCTATGTGGGAGCGGCATTGCTTTAAATGGTGCGACGAAAATAGTGAAGTAGTTTCATGGTCAAGTGAAGAGGTAGTAGTTCCATATTTGTATGAGGTTGATAAAAAATATCATAGGTATTTTGTAGATCTTAAAATCACATTTAAGAATAAGAAAACGATTTTAGTAGAAGTAAAACCAGATGCCCAAACACGACCCCCAAAAAATCCAGGTAAAAAAACAAAACGATATATCACTGAAGGTCTTACTTACGTTAAAAATATGAATAAATGGAAAGCCGCTAGGAAAGTTGCACAGGATAATGGCTGGGAATTTCAAATATGGACCGAGAATACACTTGACTCACTTGGAATAAGACCTAAAGTTAAGGCGCTCAAGCCTCTTCCGAAAATCAAAAAACCTAAGAAAAAGATATAAATACAATCATGACAGAGATATTTAAAACACTAGAATTAGAAGCTTTTAAAGCCGGTATTACTCCTCGAACAAAACAATCGAGAGAATGGTTCCGTAAAAAAATCAGTACTTTACGAGGCAAAGAGTTTCGTAGAATCAATCAGGGTCAACTGATGCAGGAAGAAGAATTAACTCTTAACAATGCCACTGATATTGGTAAGATGTGTATGTTTTTCTATGATCCTAAGCATAAAGATACTTTACCTTTCTATGATAGTTTTCCTCTTGTGATTATTATTGGTAAAGCAAAGGGCGGATTTCTTGGAATGAATCTGCACTATCTTCCACCAGTATTAAGGGCTAAAATGTTAGATGGGCTTATGGCTAATGCCAATGAAGATGATTTTAACGTTACATATAAAATTGTTAAATCAGCTGCTAACATGAGATACTATAAACCATGTGTTAAACATTATCTTAAGAAACATTTAAGAAGTAAACTTGCAAAGGTACACGCGCCGGAATGGGAGATCGCAACATTTCTTCCAACCGCGTCTTGGAATAAAGCCTCTGGTCAAGAAGTATATAAACAATCGAGGGCTATGCTATGAGTTTAAATATAGAAGAATTTAAAGGTGCATTATTATCTGGTATAGCTAGACCTAATAAATTTAGAGTTCAACTACCGGGTAATATTGTTGGCACTAGTCAACGTCAGGGAACAATTGCAGCACTTAATGGAGGTATGCGGGATATTAATATATTGTGTAAAAGTTGTACCTTACCGATGAGACAAATGCTAACAGCTCCAAGACAGATTGGAATGAAATCAGAAGAAGTAACACATGGATATGCTGTACAAGACGTAACCTTTTCTTTTCACGAGCCAAATACTTATCTAATAAGAAATTATTTTCAAGCGTGGATGGATAAACAGGTTGATTTATTTACACATGAATTAGAATTTAAAAAAGGTTCAAGAGGTGAAGGTGGTTATGCAAAAGACGTGGGCATTTTTCAATTAAATAATGCTGGCCAGGACATATATCGGTGTGTATTAATAGATGCTTTTCCAAAAACTTTAGGGCAAATAGACCTTTCAAATGACAACAATGGAACAGTTGAAACAACTGTTACTATGACATACACTAATTGGAGGGCTTCACCAATTGCATTATCTAATCTGACGCCTGTAAAAAGAACAAGACCACCAGTAAAACCACAAACCGCTACTGCATGGATTAATCCTGATATAGCAGCCGCAAAGGCTAGAAAGAAATTTCCAAACGTGCAGCCGTTTACTAGCGGCAGCGTGTGGTAAACCGTGAATAATATAATTTTAAACAATGAGGTAATATAATGGCACTACCAGTACTGAATGACCAACCAAAATATGAATTAAATATCCCTTCTACCGGCCAAACCGTTCGATACAGACCATATCTTGTGAGAGAAGAAAAAGTTTTAATGTTAGCTATGGAATCACAAGATCCAAGGCATATGTTTTCAGCTATTCTTGATACTATAAAGGCATGTATTGTAGATGAAAATATTAAATGGGATGAACTAGCGATTTTTGATGTTGAATATATGTTTATTATTATCAGATCAAAGTCTGTTGGAGAGTCAGCAAAACTGAATTTTAAATGTTCAGAATGTGAAGAACCAAATGAGTTATCGGTTGACTTGACTGATATTAGTCCAAAAATGCCTGATATTACAGGCGAAATAAAATTAACTGAGGACATTTCAATTCAGATGCAATGGCCTTCTTATCATAGTATGAGTAGAGCTACAGAGGAAGAAATAAGTGAAACTGAAATGACGATGGTGATGATTGGTAATTGTATTAAATATGTTAATACTGACACTGATCAAATTATTGTAAAAGATGAACCACAACAATCGATCAATAATTTTCTTGAATCATTAAGTACATCTCAATTTGAATTGATTAAAGAATATACTGATCAAATGCCACAGATAGTAAAAAATATTGAATATGAATGCAGTGAATGTTCGCACCACAACAAAGTTAAATTACAAGGAATGTCTGATTTTTTTTAGTATGCCTCTCTCATGAAAATCTTCTTAATTACTATAAAAGTAATTTCAGGATGATGCAGGATCACAATTATTCGTTAACAGAGTTAGAGAATATGATACCGTGGGAAAGAGAAATTTATATGACTATGTTGATTGAACATTTAAAAGAAGAAGAACAAAGACACAAAGACCAAGCACAGAAGAATAATTTTTAGGAAGATCAACCATGGCAGTAACTACATTAAATGACCTAGCCGAATCCCTACGAAGCGATAATGATGCGCAACTTGCAGCTACTGTGCGGCAGAGTATACATATATCAAATCTTGTGGAGCAAAATGCATCTTTAAATGCATTCTTAAGAGCTGGGGTTGCTGCAGAAGACGCTGAAAGAAGAGCAGCTGCTGCACGACGAGTAGAAGAAGATAGAGAAGCTTCTGCCGCATCGGCTGCAGTAAGAACTTCAGAATCATCTTCAGAATCATCAGTATCCGGCTCAGGATCAGGTCCGGGATTTTTTGGTAAGTTACTGACAATGGGCCCTCTTGGAAAAATGATTAAAGCCGTTGGATCAGTACTTGCGACTGCAAAAAAACTTGGAGGACTCTTTTTAAAAGGCGGCATATTTGGTGCTGTTATATATGGAGTTTATCAAGTATTTAAAGATATTGGTGAAAATGAAAAATTTAAAGCCACGATTGCATCTCTTAAAAAATCGTGGGAATCTATTAAAACATCTTGGAATGAAATAGTAGAGTTATTTGCTGATCCTCAAGAAGGTTCGGTAATTTCAAGAATTAAAAGTGCAATTTCCGGTGTAATGGATTGGGTTGCATCATTTGGAGTTAGCTGGGAAGACATAAGATGCGGCATACAAGATGTCGCTCTTTTTATAGCTGATAATGTGGTTGGAGGAGTTGCGCTCGCGCTTGAAGGCGTTAAGAATTTTATGAAAGATCCAGTTGCTACATGGAATAGATGGACAGCTGGAATTCAAGCTGGATGGGACAATGCTATGACTTTGCTTGATGGAGCTTGGACAACTTTTAAATGTTTCTTTACCGATGATATTCCGGAATGGTTTGCAACACAGAAAACAAGATTTGATGCATGGGTTACAGGTGTTGGAGAAGCTTTTACAAAAAAGTGGGAAGCGTTTTCTGGATTCTTTACTGAAACAATACCGGACTGGTTTACACTTCAAAAAATAAAATTTGATGCATGGGTCTTTGGGGTTGGAGAAGCTTTCACAAAAAAGTGGGAGGCGTTTTCTGGATTCTTTACTGAAACAATACCGGGCTGGTTTAGTGCTCGTAAAGAAGAATTTGACATTTGGCTTGTTGATACTAAAAAAGCTTTTACAGATGCATGGGCAAATTTTAAAAAATTCTTCTTAGAAGATATTCCAGGCATGATTTCAGGATGGTGGGATGGCGTTAAAGGGTCGGACCTTTTTTCTGAGGTTAAATATTATTGGGATGAGATATATAAATTTATGACTGTAGATATACCAGAAACAATTAGTCTTTGGTATATAAAAGCGTCTAATGCCGGTGAATTTATAATGGATTTTTTAAAATCATCATGGGACAATGTTGTATGCTTCTTTACAAAAGATATTCCTAAAGTAATAGATACGTGGGTTAATAATGTATTTGCAGTTAAAGATAGTTTTATGGATTTTTTAAAATCATCATGGGACAATGTGGTATGCTTCTTTACAAAAGATATTCCTGAAGTAGTAGATAAATGGGTTGGTAAGGTAATTAAAGTTAAAGATAATTTTATGAACGGCATTGCCAATGCATGGACTGCTGTCACAACATTTTTTACTGAAACAATACCTACAACTATAAAAGAATGGATAGTTCCAGATTTTGATTTAATGGGCAATATCACTGCAAAAGTTACTGATATGCTAACTATGATTTTTGATCTTATTCCAAGCATGGAAGATATTAAAAACAGTCTTATTAGTCAAGTAGGCAAATTAGGCACTGTTGGTCAGTCAGTATTAGAATTTTTTGGCGTTGGCGGATCTGATATCAAACCAGGTAATAGAGGATATGATCCTTCGCGAGTCCAAACATCCGACTTAAGATTTCTTGGTGAAGAGGGCGGACCCACAAATTTTGAAAATATGCGTAATTTTGTCAAGAATAACGGTAAAAATCCGGCTCTTTTAAAAAAGTCTGAAGTATCGGAGCTAATAAAAGCAGCTGAAGCTGAGGTAGAAGCCAAAAAAATGGTGGACGTGGTAGGTTTTCCAACTAATACTGTGATTGGATCTGTTGGTGATACAACTACTACATCATCTTCTGTTACTTATATCAGTCCTGAACGATATGCCTATCTTGATATGTTTGAAGCCGGTACCGGTCGTGGTCCACCTAATACATGGCATTTAAATTAAAGGCCGACATTTCTGCCGGCCTTTAAAGTAGTAATGTAATTAAATTTAGTCTTCATTTACTAGATTAGCAAAGTGTGACATAATGTCATCGTCATCATTTGCTTCAGACGATGCCACAGCAGTCATTTGAGGCGCTGGAGCGGCCTTTATAGGAGCAGCTGGCCGTTCTTCACCTAGACTACGCTCTTGAGCCATGGTAGGCGCACCACCAACAGCTGCTTCACCTAGTACACTCATTAGCTTAGTTTTAAGTTCTGCGTATGACTTATAGCCTTCTTCTGCATATTTGTTTAAATCATGCATGGAATTATAAATCCCTTCAAGTTTTGCATCATCTTCAGATAGTGCTTCTTGTCGGCTGAACTCAGACTTATCATAATTACGATAGCCTTCAACATCACGAATTTTTAGTTTAAAGTTTGCACCAGTCCAGAAATCAAATGGATTAATTGGTTCCTCATCCGCGAAGTCTGGTTGCATTGCATCCATCAATTTATCGAAGATTTTTTTGCCATACTGATAAAGAAATACTTTACCCTCATTAGCAGGATTACCTGGATCGGATACAACTAAAATATTTGACACGTGATGTAAACGACGTTTTTGACGACGTGCAGTTTCTTTGTCAGATTCTAGTCCGGTATTCCAGAGCTTACTATTCAGTTCACCGACTGGATCTTCTTGACCAATAGAAGTAAGTGATTTTTCGATATACCATTTACCAGTTGGACCTTTAAAACCATGATCCCAATAACGAACCCATGGAAGTTCGGCACCTTCAGTAGCTGGAAGAAAGCGAATAACAGCATAACCATTATTCTGTTTGTCAACAGTCGGTTTCCACATACGATCGTCTGTATATTTATTTGACGTTGCCCCACCACCAGCAGCTTCGGCTGCTGCGACGAGTTTGTTAATCTGACCGCGGTCACGTTTAAGATTTGCAAAAGACATATTATATTCCTTATATTTGCTGAATTATTTTTTTATATTACTGAATTATTATACAATATATTGTACGATTTGTACACTATTATATATCATTATTTTCTGATGAAAATGACTGTTTCTTTACCAGTATCTGGATTAACTGATGGGATTGCAACATGGCCTTCAGGAACAGATTGGGTTCCAGTATATTGCCATGTACGACCAGCTTCTTTATTTGCCGGACCGGCATTAAAAAACTCTTCATTGTCATTCAAAAAAAGCATTGTGATCATAATAAGTTCAAACATTTTTGTTTTCCTTTGTTTGTTTTATGTGTTTATATAGTTGATAGTAATAGTCAAAAGTTGCCGGATAGTTGTCTGGGTCTGGTAACACTCCTTTAAACATTTTAATAAATTCTTGTATTTCATCGTTTGTCATTTTCCATACTCTGTCTTTTATCACAGTACATTATCCACATATACCAAGAGGCATATAGAGGTATAATAGCATTTAAATTAATTATTGGAGGTAATATCATTATTGCGGCTGGAAACATGAACACTGTCATGATAGCCACTGCTACATAATCATACCAACGTATCATTCAAATATCAATTCGTTCTGCTTTGGTAAAAAATTAAGACTCATTGCTTCAGCCTCAATTTTTTCTCGAATCACGTTTGATATAAACTTTTTTACATCTTGTGGATCTATATTTGTAATTTCACAAGTCTCAATAACAGCATCAATATATGATAGCTTTTTATCAATAACTTGCTTCTCTATCATTTTACCAAACTTAGCACGATTCATAAATTCTAATTCTTCTGCCATTCTAAACCTTTCTATTTAGCCAAAGCTCTTAATATGATAACATCTTTATTGATGCGTCCATTAACATTTTTTGATGTCTTAGTTGTGAGCTTTGACCATTCTTTATTGATCTGAGTCGAGGATTTACTCAAAATTGTTGGAATAAATTCGTCTGGCTTACGAAGCCGTGTGCTCCGACATAGGTCAGCATCTAATCCGAGAATAGTAGTACCTTTGACTTCAAAGCCAATTGCCTTTTGACATACATATTCAGTTAATTCTCTATATTTCGTATTGAAAGTATAAAGCCGCATTGCACCGATAATTGAAGTAGGCGTAATAGATGTTAGCTTATATTCTTTTGACTCTTTTGCATAGTTAAGTTTTTCAACTTGTTTGTCTGCAGTTTTAACTTTGGGTTTACGAGTAGCACGCAATGCTTTCTTTGACGCCATATACTTTTCGATTTCAGCACATAGTTCGGTAAGAAATTTTAGATATTTTTTACGACGTGATGTTGACCAGCCTGAATATGCTTCAATAAGATCTTCAGGTTTATCATTGATAAGTTCATTTATTTCATTTATCTGAGGTGTATAATACGCAAAAGCAGTCTTAGCCATATTATATGGGGCATCGATTTTCTTTAATTCATCATAGACTGAATAGTCGCCAGCAGTCTCCCAATTATCTACAATATTATCAATTCCGCCAATGAATTCGGATGTACGCTCTTGAATAATTTCTTGAATAGTTTTCTTTACTGGACCAGTTTCTTCTGGCTTATTAGCCTTTTCAGCTTGCTTAGCTCTACCGCGAGCTAGTAATTCCTTTACATGCTTTTTTAGAACCTTATCAGCATCCCACCATGCTGGGAATTCTTTATCCATTTCTTTCCATACAATAGTAGATGCCAATAAAGGTAGACCCGCAAAGGACCACTCAGGCGCGTCCATGGCTATTCTGGCATCAGCTTTAGGAACAACTTTTCTGATATAAGACTTAATCTTGCTTATAACATCTTTCTTGTCAACTTCTGTTCGGACATAATCATTAAAATTACGAAAGTTATCTTGAGGAGCAGCCGCAAAACCAGTTCTTGCACGTCGAGAAAATGTTGGCTTAACTTTAGCTCTTTTTGTTGTCTTACGCGCTACCATTATCATAGTCCTTTATTTTAATCAAGTCATAATCACCATCATCCATTTCTTCATAATGAATATAACCTTCATGACATAATTTTGTAATTACGAGATCCACAATTCCTTCAACTTCGGCTTCTTTAGCATTACGCTGGCCGAGTACATAAGAAACAAAAATAATACCGGCGATGCAGACACCGAAAGTAATATTAGAGTTAATTAATAAGAGTTCGTTCATTGATATCTCCTTAGCATAAGACAATACTATCACAGTTTAAAAGTAATGTACACCTTTAAATGCGTTTTGTTTAATTTTTTCCGTTAGTAACGTATGAGCCTTCAGCCATATCATATGCTGCGACGAGTTCTTTTAACATATATGGTGTAATTACCACAATATTAAAATCTTCGTGTTCATCGTATTGTCGAATATAACAATATTCTTCGTCTACTATTATTTCAACATCATCGGCACCGCCTTTATTATCTAAGATAGTAATAATGCTATGATCGAATTCATGTTCTATAGTAATCATTTAGATCTTTCGTATTAATATTTTTAACTTAGATATTTCAGCATTAGTAAGAGTGCAAATTGGAACTTCTAGAAGCTTTTCAACAGATTTAATTATAAAATCTTTATCTGACTGAATCATTTACTTTCCTTTTATATTTTTTAATGCACCTTTCACAATACTAGGATATTCGCCAAGAAAACTGCCAGCCTCTAATAATTCTTTACTTAAAAGGTGCTTATGATAATGTGTTATATTATCCCATTCTTTTAGAATTTTATTGGCCAACTTGTCAAAAAAAGCATCTGACAATATAGGATCGTCCTCTTCATAATATGCATATGATGCCATGATATAGAATGGCACTGTCATATTTACGTTGTCTGTTATAATTTCTTCAAAGCGATTATCAAAGTTTGCCATATTATCGTCTCATATTAGCAGCATCAATTGCTGCATTTTTGTTATCTTTACGAATTGGCATAAGATTACTTTTATGCGTTACTACAATACCAGCAATCTCATCACCTGTGTATTTATTCGTTTCTTTTAGTGTACCATTTTCTATCTTATTAGAAAGCATCGAGCGGTTTGTACTGAATACATGACGCTCATGACGATAGTCTTGCTTAGTACCTTTCACACCCATACGATCAAGAAAAGCCTGATGTTCAGCTTCTCTTGCTTTCCAACCAGGCTTCTTTTTGATTTTTGATTTTCCGTGTACTTGAACGCCTTGAATCATGTGCATAGACATTGTATATTCCTTATTTTGTTAACATGATTCTATCACAGTTTTAATGTAATGTACATAGTTAAATGCGGCTATACATAATAAACTTTTGGGCGATAAACATATTTACATTCCTGCACGCTATCAACACGAAAAGAACGCCAGCCTTCTGCCTTTGTATCCCAGCATGGAATGACTTCAGGATTTACAGCACGAACTTTCTTTTGAGTAATAGGTTCA
>MDTG01370983.1_pt1 | contig 35711 bp, 21 predicted proteins | sample 811421 | NCBI WGS metagenome assembly MDTG01 (sample SAMN05326645, study PRJNA326480) | marine metagenome | isolation source: seawater | place: Pacific Ocean: South East | collected 2011
CAAAACAATACTTCCTCCAGGGAAAGCAAATGCATTTATATTTGGATCTTTAGAAACATAAAAATTAAAATCACGATATTCTTCATCTATGAAAGGTCGTAAACGATCTATTTGAGTAGCTAAAATTTTTAACACCTCAGAGTTACCGTTTAATTTAAGTGAAATCTTTTGAATTTCAAAAAGTTTATCCCCTAGTTTTTTTTCAATAGAAAATGGCACGGAATGAGCAAGTTTTTTGGTTAATATACTTCTTGATGATGCTGCTCCCCAAATAATTAGACATAAGGAAAGAAAAACACCTGCATATAATGCATACTGCTTTTTTTTAAGTTTTTTATACTTGATTAACTCATTTTTAACGAGAATATTTTCACAATTCTTTAAGAGACTTCCATCGATTGTAAGATAAAAACTTGCGTCCTTTGATTTAAAAAACAGGAGATGATTATTACTGCCACCAATCTCAAGTTGAAGATCTTTATTGTTAAGTTTTATTTCTCGCTCTGGCGTTTGAAGCTTGATTTGATGTTCAAGGAATTCAGCAGTTGTTCCTATTTTTCCTTTACCTTGAAATAAAATGATTTCTTTTTTCATAAGCTAACTCTGGATACTTCTTAGAGTGGTATTAAACCATAAGGGTTAAGCTCCCTATGTGAAAAGTAATAATGACGCTTAATATGATCTATATTGGTTGTTTCAGAGATTGCACTTATTTTAAACATACTATTTAAATAACGAGATAAGTTTTTATAATCCTTAATTAATTTTTTCGAGCATTTGAAATGAATATAGTAGACTGAATCAAATCTAATCAAAGTAGGCACTAACCTAATATCAGCTTCTGTTAATTGATTACCTACTAAAAAATCTTGATTCTCTAATTTTAGCTCTAATTTATCTAGAGCATTAAATAAATTTTCACAATTCAATTCATAATTTTTTTGATTTTTGGAAAAACCAGTTTTGTAAACTCCATTATTTATATTGTGATAAATGAAATCATTAACCTGATCGATTTCGGCCGTTAAATTATCTGGGTAATAGTTTTCATTGTTCCCCGTTATTTGGTTAAACGCGCTATTAAAAATACGAATAATTTGGCTACTTTCGTTATTAACTATTGTTTTTGTTTTTTTATCAAACAATATAGGGACCGTTACCGTTGTGGATATTTTGGGGTCTGACTTTTGATAGACCTCTCTAAGGTAATCAAAATTAAAAATATGATCAGATGTAGCACCTGGAAATGAACTATCAAAAACCCAGCCATCATCCATCATATCTGGATGAACAACACTCACCGATACAATATCTTCAAGTTTTTTTAATTTTCTAAAAATCAACGTCCGATGAGCCCATGGGCAAGCAAAAGAGACATAAAGGTGATATCTACCCAATTCGGCTTTATATTCTGTGCCATTATCACTTAAAATATTTAAGAAACTTCTTGGAACACGATCGTATGCACCAGAGTCATCACTGGTTATCACACTACTTGCTATCCATTTACCATCAACTAATCTACCCATGAGATTATTTTAATTTTTTTCTTCAAATAAACCAATAAAATTAAGTTTGTAATTACAAACTAAGTAGAAGAAAATATTTAGATGACGATTATAATAAAGAATCTTTTAAGTATAATTAAAATACTTGTTGATAATACATCTCCAAAACAAATTACATGGAGTTTAATTTTAGGGATTGGACTTGGTTTATCACCAACTTTTTCAATTCAATTTTTTCTTATTTTTTTATCACTAATAATCTTTAGTGTTCAATTTTCTCTTTCAATTTCAAGTGCCTTTTTTTTCAAATTATTATTTGTCCCCATGGCAGGTATTTTTCATTTGATTGGAAACTATTTTTTAACAATAAAAAGTCTCAAACTATTTTACACAGAGATAATTAATATTCCTCTCATCGCGTATACAAACTTTAACAATACTATTGTCATGGGTGGTTTAGTTTTTTATCTAGGATCATTGCCCGTTCTATATTTTATAATATTATACTGCGTAAAAAAATATCAAGAAAAGGTAGTCTCTAGAATAAAAAATTCAAAAGTCTATATATTTATTAAAGCAAGTTTCATTGTTAAATGGTATGAAAAGTATGACCGACTCTACAGATAAAAAAGAAAAGAAAAAAAGCATCAAGATTTTAAGAAAATCAGTTTTGATTCCATTAACATTAGTATCTTTATCGGTGTGGGTTTTTGTAAAATTTTTCTTTGACCCTATATTGGCCAAGACCATTAAAGATACGTCCGAAGCGATTTACGGATCAACGGTAGACGTGGAGAATTTATCAACATCATTTGGTTCCGGTTTTTTAACCATCAAAAGATTAGGTTTTTCTAACCAGAAGGATTTAACTTTAAATAAAATTGAGTTTCATAATATAAAGTTCCAGATTAACATTGCAGAGTTCCTTAAAAAGAAGATTATTATTGACGATATCAACGCGGGAAAAATCTTTTTCGATCAAAAAAGAAAGAATAAGGCTTCAGTAGTATCGGCAGAAAAAAAAGAGAATAACACTTTCATTATTGTTAACGAAAAGATTAAGGAGGGGACAACGGACTTTATCAGCTTCACAAAAAACAAAAATGATATTTCTTTTCTAGGAATTGAAAAAAAATCTAAAGAAATTGAGCAGCAAATAAATGAACTAAAAAACTATAATCTTAATTATTTAAAAAAAGATATTAAAAGTATCAATTTGGAGTATGAAAAGATAAAAAAAGAAAAGAACCCAATAAAAAAGATAAAAGCAGCAGGAAGGTTTTCCAAGAGAGTTTCAAAAATATCAAAGCGTATAAAAAGTGATAAAAACAAAATTAATAAAAAATATGCTCAAATTAAAAAAAATATCAGAAGCATAAAGTCAGAAACTAAGAAAAATTTAAACAACACCTCCAATTTATTTGATGAAGAAAAACTGGCCTCCCTTGTGCAGGCTTTTACAAAAAACAAAATAAACTCCGTCATCTCTCCATGGATGAATCAAATTAACGATTATAAAAAATACCTCCCTAAAAAGAGCGCAAAAAAATCTGAAAATAAAAAAGAAGAAATTATCAGCAAAAAAGGAAAGACCATTCCCTTTCAGATGGATAGTGACCTTCCCTCCTTTTTAGTTAAGAAAATTCAAATTGAGGCACAAGACAAGCATTCCAACTTTAATATGAAACTAAAAAATCTGACTAATCAATATAACAAATTTATTAAGAAGAGCACTGGCACTTTCGAGTTCAAAGATAGACTTAGTGGGAAAATAACCGGTCGTTTAAGTTTAGATAAAGCTAAGTTTGATCTGGAAGTTTCAAGTAACAATAATAAAGTAAAAAATATTAAATTATTAAGCCACAAAAAACTAACGGTAAAAGTAGAAAAAGCCATTGAAAGCTGGGATTTAAAGTATCAAAAAGTACCAAATAATACAGAGGTTTTTTACTCACATAACTATCAAGATACTTTACTTACTATTGATAATCAGTCTTCAAATAGGTTCATTAATGAAACACTAAATAAAGCAGCGAGTAAGATTCAGTCTATCCAATCTAGTTTTGGTTACAATGAAAAATCAAAAAACAAATTTATTTTTAGGTCCTCTCTTGGAGACTCACTGACAAGGCAGATTCAATACTCCTTAAATCAATCTCTGGAAAAAATTAAACGTGAAGCGGAAATAAAAATAAAATCAAAATTAAATGAAAAACGTAAGCAGTTGGAACAAAAGCTCAATATTGAAAAAAAAGACCTTTTAAAGAAGCTTGGAGTCAAACTTCCAAAGATTAAAATATAATTATTTTTTCAAGCAGCTTTTTTTGACTCTTTTTTCCCATCAACTGCATCAACGGCCATTTCAAGAGACTTCATTGTTTGTAGAGTGATCTTGTTATAATACTCTCTCGTCTTTTTATCATATATTGATTTTAAAAACTCACTAAACTCAAAGCTTAGTGCTTCAGTATTTGTGATCGCTGGTGCATAGAGATCGCCTGACCTATAACTTATACGACTAGTATAAGCGAGATCATTCGCTCCCGCCTTTTTAATAGCGTCAACACCTTTATCATAAAATTTAACCTTTTCACCTACTTGGTTATCATCGTAGGTAAGCATACCTTTATCACCGATGATAATAAAATCTCTTATTTTATATGGTGACAACCAACTAACTGTGACAAATGCCCTAAGTCCATTATCAAAAATCATATTGGTTTGAGCAAAATCCTCTTGCGGGAACCCTGAGGCATGAAATGCAGCGGAGTTTGCTTCGACGATAGTCGTATCAAATATATAGTGGATGATACTCATATCATGAGGCATTAGATCATAAATGACGTTAACATCTGGCTGGTACAAGCCTAAGTTTAAGCGAGAGGACATAACCAAGTAAGGGTCACCAACTCTAGGCAATAATTCCTTAAGTTTTCTGACTGCGGGGTTAAAAATAAATGTATGGTCAGCAAAAACGGTTAACCCCATTTTGTCAGCTTTTTTAATAAGTTTTTGCGCTTGTTCATATGTTTTTGTGAAAGGCTTGGTTAAAAGAACATGTTTTTTTTTGTCTAAAAAGTAGTTTGCGATTTCAAAATGTGAGTCTACCTTTACTATCGGTGCCACTATATCAATGTCATCAGGCATTTCCCTATAGTCTTTAATCACCCTTACACCCGGATAAAGCAGCTTAGCTTTTTTTAATGCCTCTTCACTAACATCACAAATAACCTCTAGACTGAAGTCTTCTGACTGAGCAAAATTTCTTGCAATGTTTTTCCCCCAATAACCATGTCCTATTACAGCAACTTTGAGCATTTTTATTCTCCCGACTTAAACTAATCGGTGGTTATTTCAAATACTTGACCTGTTAGTTTTATGGATTAAATAGTTTTAATTTAGGCAAAGAGTTTTCCTCTTGATTCCAAATATTCTCGTTCCATCCCAAACCTCCAGAGGAGGGATTTGAAGAGTTAAAAGAATCAAATAACGACGGATTAGAATTGCCTTTAACAAAATTCAATACATCCTCACTATCTGTCCATGTGTATGAATTATTCGTCAAACAAGAAGAGTTAGACGGAAAACAATTCGTAGCACTATCTGTTGAATCATTGAACCAATAATTGTTGTCCACATCTGTCCCGCCTTTTAATAAAGGAGTATGATGCTGGCCAATTCCAAATATATTTGAGTAACAATTTAATGACCCTATAAAAAAACTATTTTGAACTTTAAAATCAGGTCCTCCTCCCACAGTACCGGACGCACCTGCACAGTTATCTGACTCAGCTGCACCTGGTGTCGGGTTTCCATCATCACCTTTATTAATATTTAATGAACTATAAGAATTTAATAACAAACAATGCCTTGAGTAACCATAAATCCCACCTAAGCTAGTAGACCGAGCAGATGAGTTTGATGCACAATTATTTGGCGATGTCTGCCTTATATGGCCGTCTGTGTGACTGTTCTTTATCACTGTTCCAAGATAACCGTAGCCTAGTATTCCACCAAATGAGGTTCTGCTACATCCGAGAGGATTAATGATTAAATCTAACTCAACAAAGCTGTTTTCTATTAAACTTGGGTTTGTATAATTACTTTGTAGAAAACCAGCTAATCCGCCCGAGTAATTTCCCATATTCTCCATTTGTAAGTTTAGGGCTTGTACATTTTTAATGTAGGTATTTGTGCCTGTTCCTAACAAAGACCCTACATAACCACCAGAACTAGTTGTAGATTTTATTATTGAGTCCTTTATTGATATATTCTCAAAGTGATTGTTATAAGAATTTGCTGAAAACAACGCTGCTGACCCTCTGGTTATTCGAAGCTCTACATTTTCCAAAATAATATTGTAAAAGGTTCCTCCTGTGCTTGAGCGAGATACAACGGCGCACTCATTTTGATTATTTGTTGTATCGTCACTAGGGTTACTCAAATCATTTTGACCGCAGGTAAATAAACTGCCGATTATTTTAATATTTTGAAACTCACCTGCAGAACGATTTAAAATAGAACCAATATATCGATTATTTGAGTATTGCTTTAAGTTTATCAAACTATAGTAATTTCCATCTAAAGTTCCTGTAAAGAAATCATATATCCCAGAACTACCATTTAACGTTAATCCATAATCGAATGTTTGATCTGAGTCATCCGTAATATTCATATCCTGAAAAAATATATTTTCTACCGGGTTACCAAAGCTATCTTTGGGTAAAATATGTATATGTAAACTTCTAAATTTCGAACTATTTGCGATTTGTGCCCAATCATTTTGATTCGATATTATTATCGGGTCTTCTCGAGTACCTCTTCCCAGAGGAAAGCCGTCGATTCCATTAATTCTTAAAGATGGATACATTCCTGTTTGGAGTTGGTATGTCCCTTCACAATCGAATTTAAAAGTACTGTAGCAATTACTTGTCGTCATATTCTTAAACAAGTCTGGGGTGATACTTGAGCTAGAGTGGCAAGTTGCAACAGCTCCTGAGGAAGAATGATTATAGCAATTTGAACTTGAGTGATAACTAACATGTACAGCATAATTTGTGCTCGCTAAACCAACGACTCCTGCAGTGTTTGAATTTCCCAATACATCTGTTACAGCAACCGAATACATCACTCCGTAATTATAATTATGCTCATTTTGAATTTCACCAACAATGCCTCCGACTTTATCATCACCCGATACCCCTCCTCCTGGGCTTCCTGAATTGGCGTTTTTATTGGCAACATATGAGTACATCACAAGCCCCTCACTAGAGCCAACAATACCACCAACCTTCGACCTTGCTTTTACCTCAGCATGCACTAAGGAGTTTAAGACAACTCCGTGTCTGGAGTATGAATCAACATAGTCTAAATTATCGAAGCCACTCGTATTTATGGTTTGTGATGGTTCAATTATTCCAACGATTCCACCAAAAGATTCTCCATGGCCATCGCAATAAATAGAGTCGGACAAATTAGAATCAATACAAGAAACATCTGCATAACTTTCAACTTTTTTAACTCGAGCACCGCTTGATCGACCAATCAAGCCGCCTACATTATAATTCCCCATCACAGTAGAAGTTATGGGAGTGGCTCCAGTAAAATTTGAAAGTGATATTCTTTCAATAATTCCACGACTCTCACCAGCAAGTATACCTGTTGCAGAATTAACATTTGTAGATGAGTTACTTACTAGGGAGCCCATAAAACGAAGGTTAAAAACAATTGATTTTTTACCTAATTGCTCAAAGAAGCCAAGGAGGTTTTCGGATTGATCTAAATTCAAACCACAAATAGTTTTTCCTCCTCCATCAAAAGTTCCATTAAAATATGGGACTGGAGTCCAATTGTTTGTTGAAGAAGTATTTATGGTATCGCAGTCTGTATCCCCTTGGCTTAAATCAAGGTCTGAATTTAGTTTTAAGTGTCTTTTGTAAGATATGGGCTCAGAGTTTGTGTAGTCATACCAGCCAAGATTTTCCAGGTTTGACACATTTGCCGCGCTTAAAAAAGCTTGTAATTCAGAGACAGAATTTATTATCGTTGGAATAATTTCAAATTCATCTGCTTGAATACAACCACTAACTAAACTCTCTCCTACAAGGTCTCCTCGCCCTATATACTTAATTTTAACACCCATTCGGTATTTACCCGTTTTATCAATCAGCTCTGGAAAGCTTTCACCTCCATGCCCTGACACGCTATAGTAAACATCATATTTTTTTCCATAAGCAAGCTCACACCTTGGATCCTTATAAATATAAATTTCTTTATCAAATCCAGTCCCACTAGAGATCATTCCTGGAAAATTCATGATTTGAAACCTTAGATTATTTTGATCCGTTGGTGCGCTAATTCCCGTTCCTGAATAATTCAAATCAAGAGTAGGAGTTTGATAAATATATAAACTTATCACTTCATTATTAGCTTCATTTGAAAAGCATGAGGAATTTCCGTCAGAGTCTGATCTTTTAATGTATACCTTTCTTTCCTCTGTATGATTATTAGAATTTGAAAAAGAAAATCCAGAAAAATCCTCACTATTTAATGTTAAATTTATTTTTTCTGCATCAACATCGCCACTATCTAGAGTTTTACTGTCTAGAGCAGCAGAGCTACAACTTGAATCACTATGAACAGTAACAACTTCATTTAACTCAAAATTATCAGCGCGTAACTCTAACTCAAAATTTAGATTATTCTCAAATGCTCTATTATTACTTTTTTCAGAAACAGCAAAAGATGTAAATGCGCCAGGAGGGTTAGTATCATTGAGAGTATAGTTTGCTGGCCCAATGCAAGTCCCTTGTCCTAGAGAGCTTCCATCTAACTTTTTAAGATAAACATAAACATAAAATTCATTAATACCTGTAACAGTTAGATCATCCCTATCGGATGAAGGCCCAAAAGTAACCGAATCACTAGTGCCTAAATTAAGAAAAGTTTTTGTTGTATCAGCAGACCCTGAGCAGCTTGAATTTGGGTAAAGATATATATGATTTACACTACTCATATCTCCACTAACCTGAACGTCAGGCTTTGTATCTACGCCAGAGGTTCCATTGGGGAAACTTAAAGTAAGATCAAGCATCTTGTATGTTAATCCGAAAGGAAAACACGAGCCTCCGCTAAACTTAAAGGAATAATCTGTATTTCCAGAGCTATTTATAGAAAAGTCCATCCCCAAGCTCTTAAGGTTATTTCCAACATCTAAGACGGAGCTTGTAATTTGTGAGCCTGAACAATCTGTGCTCTTATAGACATAGATGGTTTTGTTGCTTTGGGTTGCATATCCTATTCCCATGTAGACGCTTGTTCCAAACCCAGGGTTTGCGGTAGTAGATTCTCCAAAGCCTATGCTTGGGTATATAAAAAAATTAACCGGTGAGCTTGAATGGCAATTCTTATTTCCAGAACTATCCTCTCTCAACAAATACACACTTTGATTTTCCACATAATAGTTTCCGGGGTTATGTTTCAACGTAAGACTAGCAGTTCCTGAGGTTAAAATATCAATTTCACTCCTTGGTGTCCCCGAATCATTAATTACCAACGGACTCCCCGTGCAATCACTAGCTTGATATAAACTTATTTTTTCACCAGCTTCAAAATTAGTTGCAGAAATACTGAAGTCCAAATCAACAGTGCCATAAGTTAACTTACCCACATCGCTAGTGATAATCGAAAAGTTGTCTACGTTACCGGGAGGAACCATATCTAAGTCATATGTGGCCAATTCCCCAGAACATGGAGAATCATAATTTTGTCCCGACACCTCTTTTCTTTTCTTCGACGAAAAGGAGTAGCTTCCCCCTGTGCTAAAACTATTGTTATAAGAAGCCGTCCCACCGGAGTAACTCGATACACCAAGTTCCGTATCACAATTTTCTCCGCTAAAAATTATTAACTTTCCACCATCCAAATTCTCCGAATTCGAAAAACTCAGTTCCCCAGAGTTACCTGTTGAAGTGATTGTTAATGATGTTGGGGCCAATGGAAGTAGGTTGTAATTTATAGTCCCCAAACACTTTTCAATTGATTCACTCTCAGTTGAATTATAAAGCTTCACTTTAACAGAATAACTATTTGGCCCTAAGTTAGATAAAGGAGTCCTTCCTGTACTGCTAAAGGTATAAAATCTGTCGCTTGATAAATTTAAATCTAATACATTAAAGTCCGCTGATCCACTACACCCCCCGGTATTATATAACGCAAGGTCCATCCTTCGGGCCAAAGGAAGGGAATCTATTTTAATCTCTGCGGATCCATCAACTCCACTACTACCTGATGGGATTGATAACGAAGGCTCTAACAAATTAAATACTAATTCTTCAGCCTCACATCCACGATCTGAGTTTAACTCAAATGAAAACGTTGTGTTGGCACCTGAGTTTAAATAAGGTTGAAGGTCTATAGAAATCAAGGAAGAAGAACTGCTAACATTTTCCGTATAAACGACACCACCTGTACAATTAGCATCGTTATAAACTTTTATTGTATCCCCTGATAAAAAATCCCAAGATAAATTGGAGAAAATAGAAGTATCACCAAAACCTGGCTCAACTGTGTTTTCCGACCACGAGGAAGAAACACCGTCGATAGTATGTCCAATGGGGGCAGAGCATCCCGTATCAACTCCACCGTCAGCAATAAGTTTTGCTGTAAAATTATAGTTACCAGGAGAGGAAATACTTCTATTTTCAATTTGTATTAATGATGAAGTACCATCCACGATGGTGGAGCTCCCCCAAGGAGAACCTATACACCCACTATTTTGATATAAATAAATCGTTCCACCTTCAAGCACTCCAGAAACATTAAAGTCCAAATCTCTTCCCGAGCTCGTGGAAGTCGAAAGACTTAAACTTACCGGCGAAGAGCTTATTGTTCTGAAACTATAGGACGAAAAGCAAGTGGTCTCATCACTAAATCCAGTTCTGGACAATCTCACTGAAAAATTTGAGTAAATACCAGGTGTGGGAAAAACGTTTGAAAATATCACACTTTTATCCGCTCTCATTGTCTCAACTTGAGTCACCCCTGAGCAGTTGTTTGTTTGAGGAAATAAAGTGACATTGTAATCACCGTTTGAAACCTCTGATGTGAAAACTAAATCAGGAAATTCAAATTCTAAATCGCCAGAAGAGTTAACTGACGGGTTCAGTGTAGGCTCTACATCTGAAAGTTTTGTGTATTGAATTGGCCCTGAGCAATTAGTTTCATTACCAACTTGATCTACTGCTTTGATTGAAAGTTGTTGAGACTCTCCATTTGCTAAAGATAAACTTTGAGTTATGTTGATAAAGCTCTCGTCACCCTCACTAATCGTTTTTGTATCAAGTAGTGTGTTACAGGCACTTCCTGAAAAGACTTTGATAGAATCTCCAATATTAAAAGACCCCATCACTTTTATTGTTGGTTGATTATCGAAGCTTTGAAAACTTGAGGATAAGCTTGGAAGAAACATTACACTGCTTAAAATAGGTGGAACGTTGTCATAAGTATAATTCGCTGAACGAGATGAACACATCGAAATTTGGCTTAAAGGATTAGTTACCTTAACAAAAAAATTGTAACTGCCAGGGGAGTTTAATTCAAAATTTAACTCAACTGATGACTCACCTTCTTGAACGACTTGGCCCTCATAATTTACGATGTTCGAGGACCTGCTCGTGCATTCACTATCAGTAAACAACTCTACAAACCTTCCCTCATTAATCTGCCCAACAATTAGACCTACTGATGATGAATTACTTAATGAGCGAGAAGGAGACGCAAGAGTTATGTAAATATCACTCTCTAAATCATTTTTAATATAAGTAAATTCTTTTCTTAAATTAATACAGAAAATCTCTCCGCTTGAAGCAGTTCCTTTTAAGTGAAAATTCACCAACTCTGATTCGTTTAAAGAAGTTTCTGGAATTTTAAATAGCACTCTTTCATTTTCAATATTCGCCACAAACTCTGAAATTAATTTAGAGCATTTGTTATTTCCGTGTATCTCATAACCGGCTTTAGAAATAAGGTTTTTAAATTCAAATGTTGGCGCCAAGTCACCAATACTTCCAGTATCAGTTAAAACACGAATTAGAATTGAATCAGAGGAGCTGACAATAACTGTTTCAAACTCAGTCTCTTGATTACATGCATTGAGCATGAATAATAAAATCAATATAAAGCATTGAGAAACAGACCTTTTCACTTAACTATTATCGGTAAATATACCAATTTTATGAAAAAACAATTCTTTACAGCGAGGCAAAATCTACAGAGATGCTAAAAAAATACGTCAAAGTTTAAATAAATTATGTTTAGCGACTCAAAAAGACTAATCGAAAATCAGTAATTCAGGTATCCCCTCTTGTGGGTCTTGAATCCAAATAGAGGGATCCCAGCCAAGTCCTCCTGCCGAAAGGTCTGTAAAAACATCTCCAGACAATAAAAAGTTCATTGCGTCCTCTTGTGAAGTAAAGTCATACCCAGCGCCATTAGTAAGACAAGGAGGCATTTTGGTTCCAGCATATGAAGAATTAAAATCTGATCTATGACAAAAATCAGCGGTATTGGCTTTACTTAAATCTTTCAACCAATAATTGTTATCTATATTCACATCAGCACCATTTAGAGTTGGTGTATGCCAGCTAGAAATTCCATAGTCTTCTCCAGTATCACAATTAATATTCCCAAAGAACATGCTATTAGTAACCCATGTTTGGTGATGAACAGCACTATTTTTATAGCTCATTCCTACCCCACCAGCACAACGAAAAGGCGGATCAAAACCATCAATACCTGAAATATCAACCGTCGAAATAATATTATTTAAAAACACCATTCTTCCGGCACCAATCAGTCCACCATAATTTTTACCATTACCTTTAATCTCACCACTGACTGATATATTTTCATAACGCGTATCAAGGTGATTTTGCCCTGTCACACCACCAAAGTTCGAGTGATTAGGAAAACCAGAAGAAGACGTTATGGACACCTCTGCCTCGATAAAGGAAATATCACTATCTCCAGAAACTCTACCGTTTAGACCTCCTGTGTAGTGAGCAATATTATCTATTCGTGAATTAAATACTTTTATATATTTTTCTTTACCAACAATTAAGTGACCTGACACAAAACCTGAGTACTGAGCGGAACCATCGTCTGAGTTTATAAGAGAGTTTTCAACAACAATATTTTCAAATAATGAATGACTCGATTTACCTACAACAAAAGCATTGTATAAATCATCGCTCTTTACTCTTATAGTATCGAAATGAAGGTTTCTATACTTTGAACTATAGGAAATCTTACTTAGTACATTGGCATAAGAGGAGCCAGTGTAGTTGTAGTAATGAGAATAACTTCCCGAGTTTTCTGTTCCAAGAAACGAAATATTTTTTATCTCTGCACCCGCAGTTTTTGGGATCATGCCACCCAAGGTATTACTGCTATTTACACTTTGATTTATATTAGAAATGCTTCGATAATTACCATCAAATACTCCAGTAAAAAAAGAAGAGGTAGATAAATCCGTTAATCCATTAAAGACAGGCGAAGATAGCGAAAAATCCAAATCACTTCTAATACTAACATGGTTAGCATTAGAAGTTTCATTCTCTTCTAGAACATCCCATTGGCTAGTAGAATAAATCTCAAGTGGTGCCTCTCTTATCCCCAAGGAACCAGGGTTAATTGCTTTTTGATCGCTGGCAACGGAAAGTCTTGAGAAGTCAAAACCATCAAACCTGATTTGAGGGTAAGCACCTGACTCTTTGCTCCAATTGTAATCGCAGTTAAACTTGAAATTTGAGCAAACTCCATTGGTGAAATCTGTTGTCTCTCGTTGAGTTGAAGGAGCGCTGGACTCTCCACACGTATAAAGTAAAACCTGATCATCAATAAAATGAGGCGCAGCACTTGTTCCATAGGAACCTCTTACCACAGTAATACTATTACCAGAATTAATCTGACTTAATTGCATTACCTCATCTCCAATGGATACGTACTGACTTAATTCACAAAGGTTCTTGATGTCACCATTGTTATGAGAGGAAGCAGCAGTACTAAACTGTGATCTTTCTACGGTTATAAGACCCGAGGAACCGACATTCGAAACTTTCATCACCTCGGAGTTAAACTGTATATAATCATTTACATTTATTCCTGAATTATCGCTCACGACAAAACTTGTTGTTGAATCATTAATGTCTGAATTCAAAGTAACTGAAGTTGCGGTACAGGTATAAAGCGAACTGACATCGTTTAAAGCAAAAGATATTACAGAGTCATTTATATTATTTGTTAAATCCGCATCAATCGAAGAAGAGTAACATGTACTGGATAAATTATAATCACATGTATGGTAAGATCTAGTCTCGGTAGTGTATTCTCTGTTTATACACTTACCCCCAAGGTGCCAGCCACCATACACACCATTTTGATTATTACTTAATCCTACTAACCCTGCACCTTTAAGTTGATCATTGTAGTTAACAACAGACATTGAAAAACTATATATGACTGCAAAGTCATAAAACTTTTTAGTTTCTCCAATTAAACCTCCCACCCTATTATCTCCAGAGACCTCTCCAGTCGTATAAGTGTACGAAAGTATTCCTTCATTTAAGCCCACAATCCCCCCAACCTTTTGACGGCCTGTAACGTTACCCGTTGTAAAACAGTTTGTAATCGATGAGGAATCTGGTAATTCCTGCTGGCCAAAAGATGAGTAGTAATCTTCGGCACCTCTCAACCGGCCTACAAGGCCACCAATATTTGTCCCTTTTACTCCATCCCCACAAGTATAACCGCTAGCTGCGGAACTAATGCACTTAACCTCTGCGCCACTTGATGTTTTTCGAATTGATACTTCCTCTCCAATACCAATTAAGCCACCTAGGTTGTGCTCACCTTTTATTACTGAAGTATTATCTATTTCAATCCTCTCAATAATACCTTTTCCATAACCAGCAAGAATACCGCTAGCAGATGATGTTGAGGTATTCGTATTGGTAATATCAGCACCTTTAAATTTTAGATTATAAATTAAAGACTTTTTCCCCAACCTCTCAAAAAGACCTGCATAATCAGAGTTAATATTGACACGCAAGCCGCAAATAGTTTTCCCGTTACCATAGATAGATCCATTAAATTCATTCCCACTTAGAGTGAGTGGCGTCCAATTATTTGCACCCGAAGATGAACTGCAATCTGTATCATTGTCCGCAATATCAATATCGCTAGTTAATATATAATGCTTGTAAGGATCTATATTTTGAAGTTCGGCCACACTCCCAATCGGATTACGATCTATAAAAAGTGGAATAGCGATACAATCTGTTTCTCCCGTTGAGTTTAGATTTTTCACTTTTGCATAAATATTATTTTGACCTGCTTCAAAAAAGAAACTCTCTAAAGTCGGAGTACTTGCAGTGCTATCCGATTCACCCACACTTAGCCTTGAGATATTTGCTAATTTACACCTTGGGTCTTTAAAGAAAGTAACGACTTTCTGTGAAGTTGTAGGAAGATTTGATACATTTATTTTCAAGTATACATCTGGTGAGTAATAGGCATTGGACACTTTTGAAATTTTACTATTGGAGTTGTGCGGTGACTTCGTTGTCCCTAGAGCTCCTCGCTCAACGGTTAAAGTATTATCCACAACTGATTGCACTTTCATGACCTCATTTCCGATTTGAATATAGCTTGGAAAAAGAGGTGTTGATGCAGAAAACTTACTTCCATGATCAACGGTTATAATCGTCTCATCCACTCCAGGTACAGGATCAGGGTTATGCGAATATATCCTCTCCACAACACTTCCTGAGCTGTGAACAGAAGCACTTGTTCCAAGTTGAGCTCGGTCCACAGTAACATCATTTCCGTTTATCGATAAAACTCGCATTAGTTCTGAATTTACTTTTAAATAAACATTAAATTTATCATTTGAAGCAGTAAGTAGGCGTGTATCTGCAAGTCCAATTATTGAGTCTCCTCCATTAACCTCTGCCAATGAAGCCGTGCTTAAAAGCGTGAGTTCCTTATTCACAAGACTTATAGGACTTGAGGCTTGGTCAACAACTGTAAAGATTGGAGATGAATTAACACTAAAAGTTAATGTCTTGCCCACTTCATTTATGCAACGGGCGTTGCCAAGGCTATCAGTTCTCTTTAAAAAGATTTCATAATCACCACTAATAGAAATATCATCGGAAAGTCTAATACTAAATGTATCGCTACCAGGAAGTTGAAGTACTTGATAATTACTTGAGAGACCCCCCTGCTCGTCCATTACCTCTACTGTGTCTCCGCTACAATCATTCTCTAGATAGAACTCAAATACTTCATTAATCTCAAAGTTAGATGCCATTATTTTCGCTGTAACATCAATTTTTCCGACATATTGAGTATCTGATGAGCCATCTTGATGCCCCATAGAGGTTATGTTACCAGGAGGGTCTTTATCATAAGCATAAGTAAATACCTCCGCACAAGCTGAATACAGACTATCTCCACTAACCTGCCTCTCAATATTTCCATAAAGCTTCACACTACCAGATGCCACGCTTGAAGGAACTGAAACATTCACCGTAGCGGAGCCACCAGAAAAAACCCCAGAACTTGCTGTCCCTGAGCAATCATCTTCAAAAAATAAATTTAAAAAGTTTCCATCGCTTCCCTCAGAGTTTGTAAAAGTTAAACTTTGACTATTAGAAGGGCTTGAAGCGGGGGAGGTCATTGTGACTGAGGAAGGAGGGTTAGGACCTAAAAGTGTGTAGTTAAATGTAGGGAGGTCTTTGGTATTGTAACCTCCCCCAATTTTTCTTGCGGAAAGTGTTATACAATATGTATGAGCACCAACGCCAAACTCACTTAAATTATTTCTGTTTGAACTTGTTGATATAGTAAAAGAGCTAGACCCCACAATAGTTCCACTTTGATAACATTTGTTATCTGAGGAGTTGCAAAGTGAGGGGTTGCAAGCATCATTGAATAGCTCAACCAAGAATTCACCTGAGGAATCCAAACCATTCACTGAGATTTGTGGTTGTACATTTGTACCAGACAAAGAATAACTGACACTTGGATTAAGTCTCTCGTAGGTGTCCCCTGAGTAACAAAAGTTCTCAGTATTAATGGTATAGGAAAAATTCGTCTCCCCGGGGTTTAAAAAGTTTTTTAATTCCTCTTGATGCGAGCCGGTGCTTGAAGAAAAATTTATCGTTTTTATTGGAGAAACACTACAGCTTGACCCTTTGTAGATTTTTAGCATATCCCCATTTTTAAAGGGCCATGAAACTATTGCTGCAGCAGAAACACCAAATCCAGGATTTGCAACAAGAGCACTAGAATAAGAAAAAGATGGTACCGTTACATAAAACGAATTTGAAGGGCCTGAACATGCCGACGTAAAACCACCTGCTTTAAACTTCGCACTAACAGTATAAAATCCAGATACAGAAGTATTCAAAGAAACACCATTGATTGCTTCGGTATTAGTAAAGGATGCATCTGTGAGTAAAGGTGCTCCAGAGCAATCAGATGACTCATAAATATCCATTAAACCATTTTGCCCAAGGTCATTAAAATTAAGCGATAGATTCTTTCCCGTGAGTGCAGCACTTGAAGTACTGACAGTTATAGATGGAGTAAATATATTCACCGTATGAGAAAAAGCATGACAAGTTCCAGTCTCCGATCCATTGGTCAATTGAACTGAATAATTTTTCGCCCCCATCGATGAAAATGGAAATGAATAATCACCCGGAGAGGTATAGTCATATTCAGTGAAGCTTCCTGTGCAATCGCTAGTGTTTGGATAAAAGTTGATTTTGTACGCACCACCTGTAGGCTCATTGAGTGTATACGAAAGGGTCACTTCACTCTCCCCTGCCGTGCTGTTATCTGTGGGGGGGTTACTATCAATAATTTTAAAAAAGCTTGCTGGTACCCCTGCGCACTCCCCAATGTTGCCAGCAGCATCTGTAATCCTTGCGCTGATATTTAACCAAGAATTTGCAACAATCATTGAGGAAACATCAATATTCGAAAATAATTTTTGCCCGGCCGTAAGCTCCGAGCTAGATATCGCCGCAGGAGAGGATAAAATCACCTTACTAGCTGTACAAAATTGATCGTGGAAAAGAGTTATCCATTCCTGAGACCCACTACTAAAATTACTCACTTTTAAATCAACAGAGTTTCCAAATGAAATAAAACTAGAGTTTCCATCTTGGAAGTTTATTATGGCCCGCAGTGGCTGAGTTGAATCATACTCATAACTAGTTCCAACATTCGTGCAACCAGACGTTGTGCCATTTGCAGATCGATTCGCATAGAATTCGTATGTCCCATCAGCTTGAGCTGTTAAGTTGAAGGTGACCTGTGTTTCACCAGCTGAAACAGTTGCCGATGCCGACCCAGTAATGTCATATAAAGCATTGGTACATGTTGAATTTGAAAAAAGACTTACTACATCTCCCTCCGATACTCCTAATACATTAATTGTGAAATTTGCAGATTTGCTTATGGCCTCTGAGCCAACTCCAAGACCAATACTTGATGGAGCAGGTAAACTTCCACCACTGGAACCTCCGGAGCCTCCGCCACTAGATCCACCGGAGCTACCGCCGCTAGATCCACCAGAGCTTCCGCCGCTAGATCCACCAGAGCTTCCGCCGCTATCGCCGCTAGATCCACCAGAGCTTCCGCCGCTAGATCCGCCAGAGCTACCGCCGCTAGATCCACCAGAACTACCGCCGCTAGATCCACCAGAGCTTCCGCCTCCAGTGCCCACAATCAACTTGAAACTCTGGCCAAGACTCATACAGAAATCTGATCCGTTACTCCACTTCCCTTTGAGGTAGAAATCAACTTCTTGATTTTGGGGAAGAACTGAAGATGGAATATCTAAATTGTAGGTGTTTTGGTTTTTAGGAAAAGTAAAAGAGGTTATTAAGTTTGTGCAAGTACTGTTACCATGGAGTGAATAGATATTATCACCGACCAAATTTGAAAAATCTATTTTTGGCGGCGCCTCACCTTCAGCTTGTTTATTATCAAAATTAACTGTGACAGTGTCACTAGAGCTAATAATTTCTTCATTAAAATTAACATCTTCACCGCTACAAGATGCCAAAAGAAAAATTAAAAATGTGATAGAAAATAAGCTATTGATCACCTAGCAATTATCGGCAATTTCGACATTTTCATTAAAAAACGACTAATTATAACTTACTGAAATCTCAAATTTGCCAATAATATAGGTCAAAAACCTTTTATGAAAACAAATTTTATTTATTTTTTCGAAAACCTGTCCACAATTACACAACCAGCAGCATCGCCCAAAACATTGGTTGAAGTTCTGAATTGATCTAAAAAGTGATCTACAGAATATAAAATTGGAATGTAGTAAAGAGGAAGACCTACAGCATTTGCGACAATCGCCATGGTAATTAAACCCGCACTTGGGACTGCTGCGGCCCCCACACTTGCGATGACTGCGGTAATAAAAATAACAAAGGTTGTCCCAAAATCTAGGTTTATTGGCACATCCGCCAAACCACCAAAGATTTGAATCATAAAAATAATTGCAACCCCCTCGTAAAGGGCTGTTCCGTCCATGTTACATGTTGCACCTACTGGTAGAGCAAAATTGGAAACTTTTTTATCAACGCCTAAATTTTTTTCCACACAATTCATCGTTACAGGTAATGTTGCGGCAGAACTTGTTGTGCTAAAGGCAATTAACCACGCCTCACGAATTCCCTTCAGAAATTCTAGTGGATTTTTTCTTCCAAGCACTTGTACCAAAAGTAAGAGAAAAATAATGTGACAGAAAATACCAACTATTACTGTTAAGCAATACCAAAGCAAGGAGTTTAATGCGGCAATACCTTGCGACGCCATCATATTTGCGATAAGACAAAAAATAGCGACAGGAGAGATTCTCATTACCCACATCGTAATTTTATTCATCACCTCATTTAAACCAGTAAAAAAGCTACTCACCGAAGATGCTTGCTCTCCTAAAATTAAGCAGGCAAGCCCCACCAATATAGCAAAAAATATTATTCCTAACGAGTTAGTGTTTGCCAGAGAATCAATAGGGTTTTTCAAAAACTTTAAAAGTATATCCTCTCGTAACATATCTCGAAGATCTCGTTTTGCTCCCTTTTTAATTGTTTTCCATTTTTTTTCATTGGCCTCACTGGCCGCTCCACCACTTTTGAGAGAAAGGTAAGATGAAAAGTTCTCCGCACCATCCACTGAATTAAACTCTGACTTAATGGTATTTATTTCTTTTATTCTATTTTCTCTTAGTTCAATACTGCCACCGAGCTTGCCTGGTTTAATTACTAAAACAGCTATCAGTCCTATTCCAACGGCAACAGTCGTTGAAGCAGCATAATAAAAAAAAGTCTTCCCTCCGATATCTCCTAGTTTTTTCATATCAGGCAAGGAACATATGCCTGTTACAATTGAAGCAAAGATTAATGGAGCGATAATCATTTTCAATGATCCAATGAACAAGTCTTTTCCTAAAAGTTTTGTCCACCAAAAAAAGTTACTCATTAATTCAGCAGAAAAGTTTTTTTGGTACATATTAATTAAATAACCAAATACAAAGCCTAGTACCATTGAAATCATTATTAACTGATGAAGTTTTAATTTTTTAAAATTCATATCTAGCCTCTTTATTTTATTAGAGAATGTTATTCAACAGTAATGCTAAACGCACTCCTGCCTGATACAAGCGTTTTTCAACCATTTCATAATGCTCGTAACTATAGGAGTAACCTAACTTCGGAAGGATTGAATCCTCCACATCTCTTTTACAATAGAGTCTAGGTTTTGCAACTCCAGGGTAAACACTTACACGGTGCTCTTTTGATTCCTTCGCCCAATCGATGGGACTTCCCTTCATGAATTCTTTTGTTTCTTCATCTGAAAAATAAGAAATAAAGTCTGCTAGCTCAGTATAACTAAGTTGTTTTTTATTAATCATATCCTCATCCCAAAGTCGGTGAAGATTAGTTTTCTCGGAGTGAAAAAATACTTTGCAATCATTACCACCTCTGTCTTTACCATTCCCCACGTGAAGAGGTTGATGGAGATCTCCTATAAGGTGAATAAGAAATCTTAAAGCGAAGACTTTCTCCTCTTTAGTTGATTTTTTATTTTTTAAAATGTCCGATTGCTCCTGAATCGCAATCTTGAGTTTCCCACCACTACCGTTATATTGATACTCTGTTTGATCACTAGGCCAGCTCATATAATGCCAATCAAAAGTGTGCTTATATTGGTCTGGATCTGATTTGATTTCATCAGCCCAAGTTGATGCCTTGGCCATAGACTCTTTATTCAAAATTTTATCCACTTTTTTCTTAGTAAAAAAACTCAGGTTTCTATATGCTAATTCTCCAACAACTCTGTGACCGATAGGACCCCATGCCTGAAGTGACCTAACCGAAAACAAGATAAAAAAAACGGCCAATGTTTTTAGTAGCATATTCATTCAAATCCTTTTGAATAGTAAAGATAGGTTATGGTAACGAATTAAAAATGTATTCGTCCAAAAAAATTTTTCTTATTTATTTTTGATCTTTAGCTTTTTAACAAGGTCTTTTTCACCTAGGGATATTATTGATTTTCTATACCCCTTCAAATAAAGCACGAAGTCCAAGTAAGGAGTATTCACCCCTAGTTTTACTAAATCATCAGGTGAGATTGTTTGCCTTCCAAGAATTTCTTCAGTCTTCCAAGGAATGTTTGGATATGTGAAAAAGATTAACTCAGAACATACTACTTCTGAAATTGATTCAACATCGAAATTAAAATCATAACGTCTACCATGTTGTTTTAAGCTATTTTCAAGAGCAAAAACTTTTTGCTCATAACTAAGCAGAGACTTACTGGCCCTTAAGATGAGAAGTTCATCAACATTCATAAAGTCTACTAATTTTTTAAATCGAACACCGTCTCTAGATGCCTCTAAAATTGTATAACCAAGCTCAATTTGTTTTTGATAAGGTTTTAGCGCATCAACATCCCAAAGACCCAACTCTATAAGTTGATTTTTAGTTCCAATATAAATGGCGACATGACCGAAGTGCCCAGGAATCGTTTTATCAGTCAGAATAAAAGGAGTTTTTTCAAAAAGTATATCCATCGGCTTTAGCTTTTGACGAACTAAACGACTTGCCTTCTCGTTTAAATATAAACGCCCATTTCTTGTGATAACTTCTCCAGCAGCGTTACCAAAACGACTATTAAATCCGTTAACAACATACTTTTTCAATAAATAGATACGATCCTTAAACAAATTTGAAAAATATGACTTTTTAAACTTATCAATACGTGGGGTGCTGATCATTTCTGAAATGTCGGACTTCAATATTGCACCAAACAAACTATCTAATAGGGATCCCTTCATGACGGTTTTTTTTACTTTCTGGTACAAAACGTGAATATTATAAAAACGCTTTATTAAGTGCCTTCTACTTTTCTTTCTAATTAGTTTTTTTTGAAATTTAAAAACAATGAATTTTTCAAGATTTGACACTTTCGCCCTATCTTGGATTATTCTTCTCAACTTTGCTGATTCGAAGTACAAGGAATTAATTTTTGAAACTCCCCTATACCAAGTAAACCAAATTAAATCATCAAGTAATCTTGATTCCAGCTCTCCCTTTTTAAAATGGAATTTCCCATTTAAAAAGCCGGACTCTTTAAGTCGACTGCGACCACAATTAACAGCAAGAGCTTCCTCTTGAAGTAAGACAAATTGACGATAATAAACATGTGCAAGATTTACGGCCTCTGCATATTTAAATTCATCAACTTGATTCATTTGCTTGAAGCGGTTTTTCAGTAGAAATATATTTTTTGCAAGTTTATCTTGGGATTTAGTAATTAAATCTAGCTCACTGTAACAGCTATTAAGTTTTTCCATCCCATCATTTGAAAGTGAAACCAACGGACTGAGAAGAACTAAAAATATAAAAAACCTTAAAAAGTCATTAATGAACATTGAATATAACTAACATGATTTCAGTCAGATAATTAGTCATTTGAAATATTTTCAGCAGCGAATTAGTCAATTTAAGTAATTAATTTTACTCATAAAACTCCATCAGCAGTTATAATATTTTAATGAAATCAAAAAACCTATATCCAATAATATTCTTACTCCCTCTAATACTTTTTATTACCGCTCACTACAGTTCTCCTTTTTTTAATGAAAAACTAACTTCATCTGGTTTTTTAACAGGTGAAGCCCCCTACTACATGGCAAATGCCAGGCAGTATTTAGACTTTGGGTTTGATTCAATATTCTACTCAAACCCATTCTCGGATGACTTAAACTCAAAAAGGCATTACTTTCAATTCCAAACTTATATATTAGCTGTACTACTCAAACTTCTCCCCTTCTCGCCAGGAGCCATTTGGAACCTTTTTGGACTGTTTTTTGGTTTTTTGTTCATCAAGGAGGCCATTAAACTCATTGATTCAAAGATCATTGAAAACTCTCAATTACCACCTCTTAAATACTTTTTTCTATTGGCACTCTTTTTCTTCGGTGGAGGAGTGCACGTGATCGCGGGGATAATTCATGGACTAAGCCAGGGTGATATAAGTTTGATTTCAATTTTAAAATCAACTGACTCACTTGAGATCGCAGATGGATGGTGGATGCATTCCGTCGCAAGAAACTTTCTTCTACCAAATTATATATTCTACTATTTTCTTGTTTTTAAAATTTTAAGTCATATTGATAAAAACAATTCAAAAAGCTTATTTTGGCAATTTGTTCTAGCGTTTTCTCATCCATTTGTCGGAGTGCAAACAATCTTTGGGATCTGTGCTTGGAAAGTTTTCGAGGTTTTTTATTTTAGATCAAAACTCTTTAGTAAAAAAAACCTTGTGATCAATATCGGAATTTTAATGACTCTGTTTTTCTATTACATGATTTTCCTAAATTTAGACCCTGAGCATAAACAACAAGAAAGTCAATGGAAGACAACATACGATCACCTTTATAAAAATTGGGCAATGCTGGGGAAAAACTTTATCCCTAGTTATCTCTTGGTTTTTATATTTTTCTTTTTAAATATATCCCCGTCTAAAAACTTCGCTACCTTTTTCAAAAACCCCTTTTATCGATTTTTGGCTTTCTTAGGAGTTAGTAATTTTTTTATCGCTAATCACGAGTTTATTATTTCACCCATTCAACCGATACACTTCACTCAGGGGATGGTTTGGTTTCCATTTGCTCTACTATCCTTGGTTTATTTCAAAGATAAAATCAATGTAAAAAAAATAAGCTACCCGATGATCGTGTTGTTCACCCTCTTCTTCACTTTAGATAATACAGTTTGGTACGCGAAGAGAATTTTTCAAGAATTTAAAGGTCAGAACCAGCAAACACATAGACTCACTAAAGAGGAGACCTCTATAATCGCTTTTTTAAAAGAAAACTTTAATGACAAAAAATATTTACTCGTTACAGCAAACCGACAACTAAGCTATCACTCTAGTTATCAAACCTCCATGTCCCAATGGATGGCGCACAAAAATATTACACCTAGAGCTTATGAAAAAACACTTATGCTGAGAGAATTTATCACTGATCAGACTGTAAATGATCATTGGAAAGATAGAGAGACTATTTTTGTCACAGGAAAAAAAGTCAAACTACCAATTCAAGATGAAGTACAAATTTCATTAGCGACAAAAAACTATAATGTGTGGAGACTACTTTAAAAAAAATAGGGAGGGTAAAAACCCTCCCTATACAAATTAATGTAGAATAATTTCTTATTTATTTAAACTTACTTTAGTTCCACGTTGCTCTTGGATTTTTTTCCAACTTTGAATTTGCTCTTCCACTGCCCAATCCACATAACTAAGACCTTTCATATCGATTGTTACTGACTTTTGTGTAAGCTCTTCAAGTACTTTTGAAATTTTAGGAATTTGAAGAAAGCTAGCTTGTCCTTTTAGCTTAAACTCAACCCCATTCTCACCTGAATCAACTTTTTCTAACTCTAAGTTCTTTGGCATTTTTGCAATAAGAAAAATAGAACAAATGAAACCTGCAACAACCCCTGTTAGAAGGTCAACACAAACAATTAAGCCCATAGTAACAAAATAAACAATTGCCTCTGTTTTAGATTTTTTTATAAGCGCTGGGATAGACTTTAAATCCAGAAGCTTTAACCCTGTAAAGATAAGAATACCTGCTAAGGTACTATTTGGCACAAATTTAAGAATGTCACCAAAAATGAAAACCATAATGATTAACCAGAAGCCGTGAATAATTGCTGAACCGCGAGTCTTAGCACCGGACTCTACGTTTGCACTACTTCTCACAATAACTCCTGTTATCGGAAGAGCACCAAAAATCCCCGCAACAAAATTTCCTAATCCCTGAGCTCGGATCTCCTTATTATAGTCTGAGGTGCGGCCAGTCATTTGATCTACGGCTTTAACAGATAAAAGTGTCTCTGCTGTCGCAACCATTGCCATTGCTAAGCCTGTTGCAAAAAAACTTGGGCTTATTAAATTAAATGAATCTTTAGAGATGAAGTTCAGTTCCGACATAATATTATCAGGAATACTGATAAACTTTAACTTTAGGCTGAAAACTGAACCTAAAAAGGTCGCTAGGAAAACAGCAAATAAAGGACCTGGGACTATTTTTGCTAGTTTCCCCCCCAGTTTTTGCCACAGAGGAATAGACACAAGAGTGGCCATTGCAACTAGGAAGGCACTTAAATTACCCGATGCCCCCGAAAATAGATCACCAAATAAACCAGGTAGACCCATGATATTTTCTAAACCATTTCCAATCGGCTTTCCATCTACGGCCACATAAAACTGTGAGATTAAGATTAACGCACCGATTCCACCAAGAAGCCCCTTAACTAAACTAGGGGTGATTGCTTTAAAATAATCAGCTAGTTTAAAGGCAAAAATCGAGAACTGAAAAATACCAACAAAAATACCAAGAGGTGCCAAAACCTCAATACCAAATTTATTGATCGCCTCAAAAACCATAACTGCAAGGCCTGCAGCAGGACCGGAAACCTGCAAAGGACTACCAGAAAAAGCACCAACGATAATCCCGCCTACAATACCTGAGATAAGGCCAAAAACGGGAGGGACTCCACTGGCGATGGCAATCCCCATACACAAAGGAAGTGCTACTAAAAAGACAACTATAGACGATAGGAAGTCTTTATTTAAATCTGTTTTAAAATAATTATTCATTTATACTCCAAACCTTAATTAAGAAGTGTTTTCACTATTTCCAAAAATTTAATAATTCAAGGGCGTTTAATTAATTGAGAAATTAATACTGAGGTGGACGCCAAACAGTTGAGATATATTGATTAGTCGCCAGGTTAACAGTTTGTCTAGCACAGAGATTTTGTGAAGTACTAGAAAGATAAGGGTTATCGTTTAATTCATGAAGATCCAGTTTGCCATCAAGGTCCTCTTCAAGTTCAATTTCTGTCTCTGCAAAGTCGAAATCTATATTGAAATGATTAAATAAACTATGGCCCTGTGCATTTTTAGGTAGGCTCCCTTGCTCAAGCTTTGTTCGACTACTGTTGGATGCTTTCACTTGGAGAATCTGATGATTATGAGTAAGGTTCTTCTTTTTCAAAGAATGTGAGGTAAAAGACCTAAAAGAGTATTGCGCAGCAAAAAGGAGGCACAAAAGACTGTAAGCAGTCCCAGTAATCACTAAGATAATGTGTAATTTTCTCAACCTATATTTATGCACGGCAAGAAGTTTAACAGTTGTTTTTTGCTTTTACTATTTAGACAACTAATAAATATTCATTTTTTTCAACCTTAAATCGAAATTAATTTAGTCTTTTTTTGACAAACAAACCTGTCAAAAAAAGTAAGATCAAGCATAGATAATTCAACTTTATAATTAGACCCTTAAATGTTTCAAGCTTCCTTATCATCGAATGCTCAATGAGGCGAATACCCTGATAACTCAAAAAAAGTTTTTGCCTGTACTCATCAATTTTATCCGTGATTGCCTCTTTTTTTGAGAAATCCTTCGTCAACGAGAGCAAACCCTCTAATTTAACGATATCATCTTGCACCTTATTTGCATCTGAGTTCAATTCCTCTATGTCCTTTTGATTAAGTTTATTGTTTTTTAAAGATAACTCATCAAAAACCTCAAACCTAACCAAGTCTTTCGTTAATGGCATCAATGAAAACGGGTCTGTTATTTGAAATATCCATTTATTAAGACTTGATAAGAAAAAGAAAAAATTATCATTTTCCATATTAAAAGATCCATTAATCTGAGACCCTGAGAACTTTTCACTTAAAAAATCAAGGTCATTAAAAACAAGAAACCTCCCCTTTTTTGAAATTAAGGAAAATTTTTGGCCGCCTGTCTCTGGATTTTTATAAAAATTTGAATATAAATTTAATGATTTAAACCTTTCCACATCCACAGACCAGCTAGTGTTTGAGCTCCTCAGAATAGAGGTCTCGTCTTCAATACGAGTGACTCCCCCAAAAGCAAAATCTAGCCTATTAAAGCTTGAAATCTTGTTTTCCTTTAAACATTTATCCCTACAAGAAATAAAAAATGGCATGGATTTTTTAACGGATGAATTCTCAGAAAAGCTTTTCCCTGGAAAGCCATAATCAAAAAGAACTTCATTCTCAACAATATTTATCCCATTTTCGGTAAGAAGTTTTTTTAACTCCTTATCGATTCTCCTGCTTGGATTAGAATTAAATAATGGAATGTCCCACACTGTGTAAGGATCCCAAACAATAATAACTTTAACATTTGTGGCTTTAATAAAATCTAAAATACCACTAGGAACATTGACAGGATTTAAAAGTAACATTGGACTCTCATTTTTTAAGCTTAATTCATCACCACGAAGAAGATTGAGACTAAACCACTTAGATAATAGGTCTAATAAAAATGTTTTTTTTGAATTTTTAGTATCATAGAGATCAATGCCCGACAGAACATTTATGGTTGGCCTGGGTTTTGATAAAACCAAGAGATTTTTTCCTATGTTTCGAAGTAGATTTTTAAAATCACCTAGTTCGAAGTAGTCCATGATAATACCCTTGTCCTGCATATTGGACATAGTAACCCCAAACAAGAGTCCTGCATTATCATTAATATTTAATGTTTTCACGCCATGTGTAATCGCCTTAACATATTCATCTCCATAAGGCTTGGGCTCCAAGTAATTAAAAGTGATTTTTGGGTTAGCACTAGAGGCCTTTTCAAAAACATCTTTAATATTCTTCGCGAGAGAGTTGAATCTTTGTGCTGAGGGACTGTTACTTAAAGATGATCGGGAAAAGTAAAGAGTTATATCTATCTCTGTATCTATTGACTCCACAAGCTTAATAAAATGAGAGTTTTGAAATTTTGACCCGCTGTCAAATTTCATTAACACCAACCCGATTATTAAAATTAATACAATAATTAGATTCTTCTTCATTTGAACCTTTTTTTTCTAAAAAATAAAAATGAAGAGACAAGACAGACAATAGAAAAGAGAACTAAGAAATACCCTATTGTGTAAAAAAAGCCGATGTCATTTTTTAAATACTTATAAAATATATCAGAGACAGAGGCAAAAGTTGGTATGCTTTCTCCAAAAAAAAGGGCCAGGAAATTAGGGTGAGACCCAAAGGTAACGACTGCTATCACACAAGTCGATAAAAAAAGGGTTACCCATCTACCGTCAATAAAATAAAAAAACAAAGAGTGAACACCTGAAATAAACAAGAAGAATAAGGCCAAAAAAATAAAAAAAAGAAAAAAGATTTTATAAGATAGCGTCGACAATATACAAATAGTTACAAGAAATGGTGCCAACCAAACAAAGAGGGAACAGCTATTTACAAACAAGGACCCTAGCCTACTAAAAAAAAGTTTCTGACGACTAAGGTCCCAGGAGTTTTTAAGAATATGGGTGCTATGAGTGTAGTCATTTTGAAATAAGAAGCCTGCTGTTAAAAGCGAAAAGAAAATTGATGAAATCAGCACAGAAAAAATGATTATGCTCCAATCCAATACTGCGTTTTCAAACACCCCATTTTCAAGAAGAGAAAAAGACAATAAGCAATTTAAAGCAGAGGAAAACAGACCAAATATAAGGAAAGGACCTCTAAGAAAAATAAGTAAATCTTTTTTAAAAAGAGAAAAATAAAAGCTATTTAATATATTCATGGAAGTCATATTCATTATTTTTAAATGTTTCTATTTTATTTGATTTAATTACTACGATCTGATCAGCAATTTTTTTTAAGACTTCAACTTCGTGAACTGTAAGTATCACCCCCACCTCTTTTTTAAGCTCGGGAAAAAATTTTAAAAAATTCTTTTTTTGAAAAAAGTCTAAGCCACTGAATGGCTCGTCAAATAAAATGAAGTCAGGCTTATTCATAAGACAAAAAAAAGTTTGAACCCTTTTTTTTTGTCCGAAACTAAGACGATGAAAAAACTCCCCCCTGAACTGTTCAACCATTAAGAATGATTCCAAAAAGTCTATCCAATTTTTTTGAGAATTTTTAAGTTTAAAAAAATTAAATAACTCGCCTACTTTAAGATTTTTCCATAAGAGGAATGAATCTGGAGCGAATGAAACGATTGAGCCCTCAAGAAAAATTTTTCCGCTTTCAACATCAATTTGACGAGAGAGAGCGTAAAGCAGTGTCGTTTTACCTGCCCCATTTTCACCAAAAATTACAGTGATCTCTTTTTTAAAAAAGGAGATGTTTACATCGCAAAGTACTGGTCTCTTTCCCTGAAATAAGTGAACACTTTCAAGAATTATTTTATCGCTTTTGAGTTCAACATTGGTCGTCATATTAGTTCAGGCATTTTTTTGAAAATAATTTTCCATTTATAATATAATTACAAATATGTTTAAGAAATCCAACAACAACAAACTCAGGACTAATATAGTCGGGATTACACTCGCCTCTTTTGTATTAATTTTCCTTGCAACAAGAGATCATTTCAGAATTAATGATGAGGCGGTAAACCTCACAATGGCGAAGAACATGCTTAGTGACAGTGAGCATCTAATTCACCCCAGCTATTTACCAGGGGATAATAAAGGCACTTGGGAAAATGACTCTCTCCCATTTATATTAATGCCTCCGGTCTACCCTTGGTTGGTATATACAGTTGCCAAGATTACAAAGATGAATATTATTCTTTCAGGCTCTATTCTTCAGAGTTTTCTTATATTTATTTTTTTGTTGGCCTTATATTCAAAGCAAAGAAGTAGTTTCACTCAAGCTCTGACTATACTAATTCTTAGTTCTTCAATCTTCCAATATCTAACTAATCTTGAGCATGAGGGTATGCTTTGTGCCTTTGGATTCTTGGCCATCCTGGCCGCATCAAAGGATAAATTCGCCTACCAATTTCTTGCAGGTATTTTATTAGGCGTTGGTTTTTTAGCAAAAACGTGGTTGGTGGCCCCATTCGTGTTTGCAATCGGATTAAGTCATATCCAAAAAGTTTATAACAAAACGATAACCGTAAATACTTTTTTTTATTTTATAAGCCTAAATGCACTTTCTTTTATAATTGTCAGCTCTTCTCACCTAATTTATGTCTGGATGGAAAGACCAGAGGACTTCAAGCTTTGGATTGAAAATGTGTATTTGGGCGTCATAAAGTCAGGGGTAAATTCCAAGTTCACCGTGATAAAAAATCAAGGTTGGGCAAACCAATGGTGGTACTATTTAGGGGTATTTGCTCGTGAAAACTTTCTTCTCTCTTGCTTATTCGTTTTATGTCAGGACTCTAAAAAAACTTTGTCTAAATTGATTTCACAAAATAATTTTCCATACTTTGTCCTTCTACTAATGTTCATTCCTCTAAGTTTTGTAACAGTTAAAGAACCAACCTACATACTTCCAAGTTTGTTATCTCTTCTTTTTTTAATCAATTTTTCAGATATAAAAATTAACAAGATACTACTTATTAAGCTAGTTTTGATTTCTATTTTTGTTATATTAATCAACTTTAGCGATCTCTCAAACCTGACTAAAACCTTAACCACGAACATAAATATTAGCGCCATCGTTATACTTTTTTTAATTGCAGGTATATTTTTCAAGACAAATAATTTAGTCTCAAGTTCTATTCAAGCAGTAGTTTTGATTTTCAGTCTATTTCATCTTCCCTGGGGTAATCCAAATAAGGAACTGATAGATATAACTGAAATAATAAAAGCTGACTCAACTCAAATTAAAAATGGAGATATTTATTCCAAAAACTATTCAATGGTCAGTTTTTATACAAATACACGCGTCTCCAAGTATGACTGGTTTATCAGGTATCCAGAGAGAACATCAAAGAGATCTAAGTATATAATTAAAAAAAATACAGATTCTCTGAACAGAACACCACTCGCTCTTAAGGTAATTAAAAATAAGTTCTACGAGTTGAAAAAACTAAAAACCTACACCTTATATAAACGAAAAACACTCAATAACGAATAAAATTAACAACTTACTACCAACTCAAAGTTTATGGAAATATTACAAGTTTATAACTTGCAAAACAAAAGTACGGTATAAGATCCTGAGTCTTAGGGAAGGGTTACCATTGAAAAACATTAAGATTTTATTCACTGCTTTATCATTAGTATTAAATACCACCATATCACTTGCCTCTAATGATCTGCCGAAAGGTGAGAACACTGGTGTGATTAATATTACCTCCACAAATAAGGGGGGAGAAAAGGTTGAGATCAGTAATTATATTTTAGATAAAAATAGTTCTGAATCACTCATAGAAGAGGTTGCAAAAAACGCCTCTGAAAAAATTGCTGATGCTAAAAAAATTGAAATTTTTGAAGTTTCTGACAATGACCCAAAAATTCAAAAGCAAACAGAAAGTATCAAAAACAAAATTATTAAGAAATTAAAACTTAAATCAGTTTCTGAGTACAAAACGATAATAAATGATTCAATACGGTCGAAAAGTGAGCAAGCTAATGAATTGTTCAAAAAGCACGAAAGAATTTCTCTTTCAATTGTCAGAACTCTTGTTAATGGGGGCACTGTCAGTGCAGGTTTGATCCTAAATGGTGGATTGTCACCAATGACAGGTCTTAGTATTGGGTTTTTCTCTGGGTCTATTTCAGGACTATTTCAATATTTCAACGCAACTTTTCAAACTTTAATAGATGGAAATCCAGAAAAAAATAAAATCACGGTCGAAACAAAAAAACTTGGGGCAGTACGTGTTAAATCCTACCAAATGACCAAGTGGTTCATCACCGAAGTAAGCATATATTCAGTCATCAAGGTTTTCTCTTATGCGATTGGCGCCCCTACGGGCAGTTTCCACAGTGAGGCAATAAAAGTCTTAAAAGCATCTGTCCTTGCAACAGGCTCTCAGGGGCTCTGGGACTCTACCATTGCTACAGAGACAAAAGTAAAACTCAAACGAGCTGGTGAGAACCAAGAATTACTCGCTAAGGAACAAAGAATTTCCAATATAAAAACATTTGGCGTCTCCATGGTTAGTGTTTTTGGTGGTATTTTAAGTTTAATGGGCGCTCAGGTTGGCAGTTGGACCCTCGGTGTCCTGGGTGCTACAGGAATCGTATATACCCTTAAAGCCTGGAAGGATGGCTCCTTAAAGCTAAACGGTGAAATGGCGATAAATCGAAGAGGTAAATTTTCTTTGATTAATTGCAAAAAAGTTTTCCGATAATCATATTCAATACCTAGAGTTATTTACTAGAATACTTATATGGACTCTATTTCAAAAACCTTAATTATTTTGGGCTTCATACTAATCGCCTTCGGCTTAGTTTGGCACCTCTCTGGAGGAAACATACCTTTGGGCAGACTACCTGGGGATATCAGATACAAATCAGAAAATGGATCTTTCTACTTTCCAATAACAACATGTTTAATTATCAGTGGAATTCTTTCCCTAATTTCTTATTTTTTAAAAAAGTAACTTCTTAATTTAGTGTAAAAAAATTAGACATTAATCACATCAACCTACCGAATCAACATGAAATTTAGATTGGCATATCTATTGCTAAATTTGGTTCATTATAAAATCTCAACACAAGGCAATAGGACAATTATGAAGAAGTTAATATCTTTAATACTAACAATAAACATTTGTTCTGCTTATGCTGTCCCCTATGACCTTTGGATTGAAAAGGAAAAAAGTAATGAACGCTGTGATGTGAAAGTTGATATTAGGCAAAAGGATTGGCTCGATTACCCGAAAGAAATTTGCTATGGAAAGTGCAAGGACGGTACATTTTCATCAAAACAAGCACCATCAGAAGGAAATCTGAAACAAGAGGGAATGTGTGGGCAAACTTCCATTATAAATATAATAGAAATGAGCTGCGGAATAAGCCTAAGCAACAGTCTTGTTAATGAGTTTGTAAGGGATAATACTCCCGGAGTAAGTCCCTCAACTTTCAAAACGGGCATAAATGATATTACTTCAACTATTAACAAGCTAAACCCATCAGCATGTGATTTAAATAAGTTTCAAAGATATAACTCAGCCTCTGCAGATGACTTTGTTGCAGACCTTTATCTTCTTTTAGGTCAAGGAAGTGGCCCAAACATGGTCAAAAGGAAAAACTCATTGGGTTCAACTGTTGATAGAAGCCCTGTAGCAGTGTTTGTCCAAAACCCAAACAGAGGATTACTTGGAGCACATTGGGTTACGGTGGTTGATATTGAGGATTTTTACGGAGAATGTACAGCAATAGTAAACCACTGGGGACATCAATTTAAGGTTCCTTGCGATGACTTAGCAGAAATGGCCAGAAAAGGAATTCAATACCCTACTGTTGGTGCTTTCACTATGATCTCTGAAAAAGGTAATTAAAATATTCCTTTATAATCACCTGACTTAAAACCAATATTTAGAACTTTTCCATTTTTTTCGAGAACGGGTCTTTTAATCGCGGAGCTATTTTCGATGAGAAGCTTTATCTGCCCAGACTTATTGGAACTTTCATAACCCTCCTTAATTTTCCTAAATGTTGGGCCTCTTTTATTTGCTGGAAGTTCTCCCCAAAACTTCTCCCAACGAAGTATCCAATCTTTTTTCGGGCTTTCTTTCTTAAAGTCAATAAAATCAAATTCAATGCCTAGTTCATTTAACTCTTTGATTGCTTTTTTAACGGTGTCACAATTTTTAATTCCATAAACCTTTATCATATTGGATCCTTATATTTCGTGCCCCTTTCCTGAAGGAATATAAAACTCAGGAAAGTTTGGTTCGGGGTGGGAGGTTTTATTTTTTTTGTTTAGCCTTTCATTTGGTATGGGGATATTTGGGTTTTTTCGCGCATGCTCCATCCCCAGGTGAATTGCATTCATTGATGCTCTAGATTTTGGTGCTCTTGCTAAATAACCGACCGTTTGAGCAAGGGCGATTCTTGCCTCTGGCATTCCAACACATTTTACTGCCTCTAAGGTGCTAACACAAAGAGTAAGGGCAAAAGGCACGGCGTTTCCAACATCTTCTGAAGAAAAAACAATTAACCTTCTAGCAATAATCAAAGGATCACCCCCTGAGAAAAGGTACTGACTTAACCAACCAATTGATTCATCAACCTGGCTTGCTCTCATGGACTTTATCAATGCTGATAAAAGATCATAATGCCTATTCGTATCAAAATCGGGTTTGAGATTAAGTTGGTTTAACCAGGACTCTTCACTAAGGTTTTCTTGCTTAATATTTAAATAAATAACTTCCACAGAGTTTATTAACTTCCTTGAATCACCGTTACTGAAAGTAATTAGTGCTTCAATTAGAGAAGGCGTTAAAAATTCTTTAATAGATAGATCACCTGAAACTTTATCAACAATCCTATTTAATTCCACACTGCCTAGAGCACTCAGTTCTTGAATTGAAACTCTCGAGATGACGGCCTTATTAAAAAAGACAAACGGGTTCTCTGTTGTGGCACCAATTAGTTGAACCTCTCCTGACTCAAGCAGTGGTAATAAATAGTCTTGTTGCCTTTTATCCATCCGATGAATTTCATCGATAAATAAAATGACGGAACTTGAGTTAGAGCTAGTGATAAACTTTTTTAAATCACTGAGAGTTTCAATCGCTGGTCTGTAGATAACTAATTTTTTATTCGGCAATAGCCTGATTAGGTTAAGAGCAATCGTGGTTTTACCAACACCTGGGGGCCCGTAAAAAACAATGCTTTGCCCTCCAGTAAATCTACCTCTAGAAACTTCTATTACCTCGTCATGGCCGAGAATACCATCAAGGGTTTGAGGTCTTGACCTTTCGGCCAAAGGTGTTGTGTGTGTAGATCGTGAATTTTCAGGCTCGCCAAACATTTCTAGATTCATCCTGTGGAGATACCATAGAATTTAAAATTTTATCCAGCACTTTAGTTGAAAATTTGGCCAATTTAAGAGAGATTTCTAACATGCTTAAGTTCATCGGCGAAAATTACGAAATCCCCCCTTCCTGGTCCTCTATTTTTGATGAGGAAAAGCAAAAAACCTACTTCAAGGAGCTGGAGGAATTTCTTGTTACTTCTTACGAAAATGAGCCTATTTACCCTCAAAAAGAAAACATCTTTCGCTCTTTTGAGTTATGCCCACTAGATCAAACGAAAGTCGTCATTTTAGGACAAGACCCCTATCACGGAATTGGACAAGCTCAAGGGCTGAGTTTCAGTGTTCCAAATTCGATTAAAACACCTCCTTCGCTACGGAATATAAAAAAGCTTCTTTTTGGGGATAACTATAATAACGAAGAAATTCAAAATGACTTAACAAACTGGGCAACGCAAGGAGTCCTTCTTTTAAATACAGTTTTAACGGTAAAAGATCGATCCCCCAACTCTCACAAATCAAAAGGTTGGGAACTATTTACTGATCAAATAATAAAAGCAATCAGTAATAAAGGAGGGACGGTTTTCATTCTATGGGGCTCCCACGCAATAAAAAAGAAAGAATTCATTGATGAAAAAAGAAACCTAATACTATCAGGAGTTCATCCGTCTCCTCTTTCTGCATATCGTGGATTTTTCGACACAAACCATTTCGAGTTAGCAAATAAATACCTTAAATCAAATAAAGATTATTTAATTAATTGGAAGTCTATCTCTGTCTAGCCTATTTCGTTAATTAGATTTTCCGATG
>MDTG01387792.1_pt1 | contig 35710 bp, 31 predicted proteins | sample 811421 | NCBI WGS metagenome assembly MDTG01 (sample SAMN05326645, study PRJNA326480) | marine metagenome | isolation source: seawater | place: Pacific Ocean: South East | collected 2011
CGACTACGACCGCTGGATCCGCGGCATGCAGCGCCTCCAGGAACAGTACCTGGACGCCGATCAGTCCTGAGCAGGCTGGCGGGGCAGGCGGCAGGGCTACGGAATCCGCACCGGATTGCAGCGCGCCACGCCGCCGCCCGGCACCGTCACCCGATACCCGGTGTCGGGATAACCGCCGGGCAGATAGTAGTCCGTGCTCACGAGCTGGGCGCCGCTGGCCCAGGCCGCATCCCGGCGCGCCGTGTCGCCCCGGCGCGCCTCGGCGGTGTCCGCGTCGGCCCGGGTGCGGACGATGTACCCGGACCGCACCAGCCCGCGTATCCGCTCGAACTCCGCCACCGGGTCGTTGACGATGACGATGGCCGCACCCGGCTCGCCGGGCGGCACGGTGGCGAACATGGCCCGCTCGCGCCAGCGGCTGGCGTACTGGCGGCGCTTGTCGCCGCCTTCGTCCAGCACCGCGATCACCCTGCCGCGGGCCGCATCCAGCCCCGGCCAGGTCAACGCCCCGTCGCTGAACACCGCGGCCGGTGTCAGCAGGCGGGCGCCCAGTCCCGCCCGCAGCTCCGCGTCCAGGGCCAGCCAGGCGTCCTCGCCGAACGGCAGCGGCCGCAGGAATCCCGGCCGGTCGATCACCGCGTCCTTGGCATTGAAGGACAGGAACAACGGCAGATGACCGGCATTGGCGTCGGACCACTCGCGGATGGCCGCCAGGCAGTCGAGCAGGTTGGCGCAGTGGCTGCGGTCGTCCAGATTCTGCACGTGCAGCACCGGGAACGCCGATTCGCCCCCGGACGCGCTCCGGGCCCGGCCGAACAGCCGGCCGCCGGGGTCGTAGAACACGTCCAGCTCGAGCTTCCTCACGCCCAGCTCGAGTTGGGCCGCCAGGGGCGGGTGCTGGTAGTCGAGCGCCCGGGCCAGCGCCGGGTCGGCCTCGGCCAGCGCGTCCATCCGCTCCGGCGCCATGGCCTGCTTGTAGCTGTTGTGGCTGCCGAGCATCTGCACGTCGTTCAGGGCGAGCTCGGCGGCCGGCAGAACGGACGCTGCCGCCAGCAGCGCGAAACCGGCGACGGCCACGGCGACCTGGCGCACCACGCTAGCGCCCCAACAGGTCGGCGACGGCCCGGCGGGCCATGACCCGGACCAGATGGGCCCGGTACTCGGCGGAGGCGAACAGGTCGCTGTTGAAGCCGGCGTCGGGCACCGGCACCCCGTCCACCGCCTCCGGGCGCAGATCGTCGGCCAGCGCCTGCTCGAAGGCCGTGCCGCGGAACGCGCAGGGTCCGGCGCCGGTGATGCCGACCCGGATGTTGCCGCCGAAGTCCGCCACCAGCACGCCGACCACGGCGTAGCCCGACGCCGGGTGGGCGAACTTGCGGTAAGCCGCGCGGTCGGGCACCGGAAAGTGCACCCGGGTGACGATCTCGCCCGGCTTGAGCGCCGTCTCGAACAGGTCGACGAAGTACTCGTCGGCGGCGATCCGGCGGCAGTGGGTCTCGATGGTGGCGCCGAGGCCGACCACGGCCGCCGGATAGTCCGCCGCCGGATCGCTGTTGGCGACGGAGCCGCCGAGGGTGCCCAGGTGACGAACCTGGCGATCGCCGATGCCGCCGGCCAGCGCCGACAGTGCCGGCAGCACCCCGCGCACGGCCGGGCTGCCGGCCACCTCCGCGTGCCGGACTCCGGCGCCGATGCTGACCACGCCCTGCCCCGCCTCGATGCCGCCCATGCCCGCCACGCCGGCCAGGTCGATCACGTCCGAGGGCGCCGCCAGGCGCTGCTTCATGGTGGGAATCAGGGTCTGACCGCCGGCCAGATAGATGCCGTCCTCGGCCTCGTGAAAGAGCTGGTAGGCCTGCTCGGCGTCGTCCGGTCGATGGTAGTGAAAGGGGTAGATGTCCGCCTCCGCGCGACGTGGGCCTCAGCCCCCGCCCTGCCGTTCCGTCATGTGCGGCGCCGCGGCGAGCACCGCATCGACGATGTTGTGGTATCCCGTGCACCGGCAGAGGTTGCCCGCGAGCCCCTGGCGTACGCCCGCCCGGTCGAGCGGCGCCGACCGGCGGACCAGGTCGATGGCGGACATGATCATGCCCGGCGTGCAGAAGCCGCACTGCAGCGCATGATGATCGCGGAACGCGGCCTGCATGGGATGCAGCGCGTCCACGCTGCCGATGCCCTCGATGGTCGTCACCTCGCACCCGTCGATCTGGCAGGCCAGCACGCTGCAGGCCTTCACCGCGCGGCCGTCGAGGTGGACCGTGCACGCGCCGCACTGACTCGTGTCGCAGCCCACGTGGGTGCCCTTCAGCCCCAGATGCTCCCGGAGCACGTCGACCAGCAGCGTGTTCTCGGGAATCGCCAGGGCGTGGGCGACGCCGTTGACGGTCAGCGTGATCTCCACGGCCATCCGCCTACCCGCCCCTCAGCCGAACGCGAACAGCAGGCCGAGCAGCAGCGCCGCGAACACCACGATCCAGATGGGCCAGCGCCCGCCGGGCTCGTAGGCCCGGGGTTCCGGCGCCGGGGCGGCCGCCGGCGCCGCGTCCGCCGTGTCGCCGTCCAGCTCGCGGCGCAGCGCCGCGAAGAAGTCGTCGGCCATCTTGCGGGCGGTGCCGTCGATCAGCCGGTTGCCCACCTGAGCGAGCTTGCCGCCGACGGCGGCCTCGACCCGGTAGCTCAGCAGGGTGCCGTCCGCTGCCTCCTGGAGCCGCACGTCGGCCTGCCCCCGGGCGAAGCCCGCCGGTCCGCCCTTGACGTCCGCGCGGATCGTGTAGCGCTCGGGCGGCGCCACGTCCTCCAGGGTCAGGATGGCCTGGAAGGTCGCCCGCACCGGCCCGACCTTCGCCCGCACCCGGGCGTCGAAGCGGTCGTCGCCGTGCTTCTCCATCGATTCGCAGCCATCGAGACAGCGCGCCAGCACCTCCGGGTCGTTCAGCGCCTGCCACACCACCTCGCGACGGACCGCGACCCGATACTCTCCGGTCTGCTCCACGACGTCCGCATGCTCCCTGCCAGAAGCCCGCCAGACTCGCACGATTGACCGTGGTCGGCAACGCGCCCGCCCTCACACCGGCTCGCCCAGCGCGCGGGCCCGGTCGAGCCGGGAATCCTCGTCCGGGCGCAGGTAGCGCAGCGCGGCGATCAGGAACACCAGGCTGACCAGCAGCATGCCCAGCCCGAGCAGCATCGCCTGCCGCAGCGCGTCCCCGGCCGCCCATCCACCCTTGATGTAGTAGTCGCTCACCTGACCGATCAGGTAGGGCCCCAGCGCCAGCCCGATGAAGGTGTTCATCAGCACGTAGTAGGCCGACGCCAGCGCCCGCATGCGCGGCATCACCAGGTCGTTCACCGTGCTGGTGGCCGCGCCGATCCACATGGGCGAGAACACGCTGAAGGCGAAGCTGCAGGCATACGCCACCCAGGGACTGGCGGCGAACAGGAACCCCAGGGCGAAGGGCGTGGCCAGCACCGGCACCGCCAGGCCCATGTACACTCGGGCGTTCTGGGTATAGCGGCGCAGATGATCGGCCAGCCAGCCGCCGAGGGTGATGCCCAGCCAGCCGCCCAGCGCGGCGCCGCCGCCCAGCAGCAGGCCGGCTTCCGCCAGGCTGGCATCGTGCACGCGGACCATGAACGGCGGGCTCCAGAAGCCGATGCCGTAGGTGACGAAGCTGATCGACGGAAAGCCGATGGTGGTGAGCACGAAGGCCCGGGAGCGGAACATCATGCCGAAGGTGGCCGGATCGGAGAGCTTCAGGTTGTGCACCCAGGAGACCGCGGCGTACACCCCGAAGCCCAGCGCGATCCACTGGGTGGGGGTGTCGGTCAGCGCGTTGACCCCGTAGCCCGCCGCGGCGATCAGGCCGGCGGCGACGACGTTGACCAGCACGGCGCGTACGCCGCCCGCATTGAACAGCGCGAACAGCGTGAACGGCGGCAGCACCGCCGCCAGGGAGCGGCCGGTCTCCCGGAACGGATGCGGATGCTCCGGGGTGACGATGCCCTCGCTCTGGCCCCGGCGCGGCTCCCGCAGCGTCCAGACCCAGACCGCCATGATCAGGCCCGGCAGGCCCACCGCGAAGAACGCGGCCTGCCACGCCTTCAGCCCGAACGGCGCCGCCGCCGGGTCGGGGAACGCGGCGTTCCAGCCGTCGACGATGGCGCCGCCCAGGAACAGGCCGATGCCGGCGCCGATGTAGATGCCCGACGAGTAGATCGCCAGCACCGTCGCCCGCCGGTTCGGCGGGAAGTAGTCGGACAGCATGGAGAAGGCCGCCGGGGTGGCGCTGGCTTCGCCGACGCCGACGCCGATGCGGTAGGCCGCCAGGGACACGAAGCTGCGGGCGGTGCCCGACAGCGCCGTCATCAGGCTCCAGAAACCGAGGCCGACGGAGATCAGGTTCTTGCGGACCCAGACGTCGGCCATGCGGCCCAGCGGAATACCGAAGATGGCGTAGAACACCGCGAAGGCGGTGCCGTAGAGGAAACCGATGTCGGCATCGGAGATGCCGAGGTCGGCTTTGATCTCCTCCGCCAGGATCGACAGGATCTGCCGATCGATGAAGTTGAATACGTACACGATGATGAGCACACCGAGCACGTACTTCGAATAGCGGCCGCCGACTTCGTCCTTCGACGCCATCTCCCCTCCCCTTCGATGAATCGTGGCCGGCCCCCCGCCGGCGTCAGCCCCCGGTCAGCGGCGGTCCACCCCAGCGCTCCAGCATCGCGAACTCTTCCACCGGCCGGCGCTTGAGCCGGGTGAGCTGCTTGACCGGCCGCCCCATGGGAATCAGCGAGGCCACCGCCAGGTGGTCCGGAATGCCCAGCAGCGCCTTCAGCTCGTCCTCCTGGGCCGCGACGAACGTGGTCGGCGTGCCGCCGAGGCCCTCGTGCCGGGCCGCCAGCAGTATGTTGTGCACGAACGGGTAGATCGACGCGCCGGAGATCACCCCCACCCGGGGCAGCGCCGCGTCCATCGACGCCACCACCGACAGATCCACCAGCACCAGCAGCACCACGGGCGCGTCGGCGATGCGGCGGATGAAGTCCTCGGGCGGCTCGGTGGCGGCGATCTCCTCGTCGGTGAGGGCCGTCGGATGGATCGTGTTGAGCGGCGCCTCGCCGGCGCGGGACTGGGCGTAGTAGCGGCGGAAGGTGGGCATCATCAGGCGGAACAGGGCCTCGCGGGTGGCGTCCTCGCGGATCACCAGCACCTTCCAGCCCTGGCGGTTGCCGCCGCTCGGGGCGAACCGGGCGTTGTCGAGAATCCGGTAGAGGACCTCGTCGGGCACCGGGTCGCTGGTGAAGTCCCGGGCCGCGAAGGTCGTCCGCATGACGTCGAACAGTTCCATGGCCTTCTCCCGTCGGGGTCGCCGCAGCCTAACACAGCCGCGGCGCGGGCCGGATCAGGCCGAGCGCGCGGCCCGCTGCTCGAGAAACTCGATGAAGCCGTCCACCGGCAGGGCGGGGCTGAACAGGAACCCCTGCACGGCGTCGCAGTGCTTGGCGGTGAGTATCTGCATCTCCCGCTCGGTCTCGACCCCTTCCGCCACGGACTTGAGCTCCAGTGAGCGGATGATCTCGATGATCCGGCCGAGCAGGTCTCTGGCCCGCGCCGACTCGGCGATCGGCGCGACGAAGGAGCGGTCGATCTTGATCACGTCCAGCGGCAGGTCCCGCAGCATGTTCAGTGACGAGTAGCCCGTGCCGAAGTCGTCGAGGGCGATGGTGACCCCGGATTGCCGCAGGCTCTCGAGGTCCCGCATCACCGACTGGACGTCGTGCATGAGCACGGACTCGGTCACCTCGATCTCGAAATCCGAATGCTTGGCGCCAACGCGGTCGATGGCCGCCAGGAACTCCTCGCAGAAACCCTCGCGCTGGAACTGGCGCGGCGAGATGTTGATGCCGATCCGCTCCAGGGCGAAGCCGCGCCGCCGGCACCGTTCCAGGCACTCGTGGGCGTTCTCCACGAGCAGGCTGGTGAGCTCGTGGATCAGGCCGGTCTGCTCCAGCACCGGCACGTAGATGCCGGGATGCAGATCCGGCGCGGCCGGCCAGCGCATCAGCCCCTCGGCGCCGATCACCATGCCGTCCGACACCCGGATCTTGGGCTGGAAGTACAGCCCGAGATCGCGCCGGGCGAGCCCTTCCCGGGCCCGGGACTCCACCCGGGCGCGATGCTCGGTGTCCCGGTTCATGGCCTCGTCGAAGAAGGTGAAGGCGCTGCCGGAGAGCTCCTTGGCCTTGTACATGGCCACGTCGGCCTTGCGCATCAGGTTCGCCGCGTCGTTGCCGTCGTCCGGGAACACCACCACGCCGATGGACACCTCGACCACCACGCTGCTGCCACCCACCTCCACGGGCTGGCCGATCTCCTGGACCAGCCGCCGGCAGACGGCCTCGATGTCCGTGGGCTCGGTGACCCGGGACATCAGCACCGCGAACTCGTCGCCGCCGAGCCGGGCCGCCTCGTCCGCGGCGCGGAGCACCTTGCGGACGCGCTTGGCCACGGCGCGCAGCAGCTCGTCGCCGGCATGGTGGCCTTCCGTGTCGTTGATCTGCTTGAAGCGGTCGAGGTCGAGATAAAGCAGGGCGCCGCGGTCGCCGTCCCGGGCGCCCATGCGGATCGCCTGTTCCAGATGCTCCCGGAAGGACTCCCGGTTCAACAGGCCGGTGAGGCCGTCGAAGTTCGCCTGCCGGAACAGCTCCTGGGCCCGGAAGTACAGGGTCACGCCCACCGACAGGCGGTCGGCGACCTCAGTGAGCACGTCGCCGAGGTCCACGGGATCGCCGGGGCCGGTCATCAGCAGACCCACGAGCATGCCCTCCCGGTAGATGGCGCGCGCGTCGTGCACCGCCTCGCCGTGCCGCTCCCGGTACAGGGCGAGCGCTTCGGCGTCGCTGTCGACGCTGCTGGCCGGCGCCGGCGCGGCGCGCATGGTGAGGCGGCCGTCGGCATCGAGCCGGCCGCAGTAGCCCTCGCTGCCGCGCCACAGCCACAGCCGGGCGTCCCGGAAACCGAGCGTTCGCAGCAGCAGCAGCGCCTTCTCGCCGATCTCCGGCGGCTCGCCGCCCCGCAGGGCGACACCGTCGATCTCCGACAGCGCCTCCATGGTGGCGAAGGATTCCCGCAGCCGGCGCGTCATGGAGTTGAACGAGCTGCCGAGACGCTCCAGCTCGTCACCGGAGCGGATGTCGACCTCGTGATCGTAGCTGCCCCCGCTGATCCTCAGCGTCGCCTGGTAGAGGTCTCCCAGCGGCGCCAGGCGGGTGCGGATCTGCCGCATGACGTACCAGCCGAACAGGGCCATGACGACGAACATCACGTAGGGCAGCAGCTCGAAGGCGATGCCCATGCGGCTGAGCGCCATCGTCCGGGACTGGACGCTGGCCACCTCGATGGCGTCCCTGGTGTTGTAGAGGCTGCCGAGCGGCAGGGTCCAGCTCGTGGCGATGACGTCGCCCTCCGGGACCTGCCCCTCGCAGCGCCGCTCGCGGCCGTCGACTCGCACGCAGGTCCGCACGCCGTAGGGCAGGTGCACCAGCTCGGCGAACAGCACGTCGTCGCTCAGAAAGCCCAGCGCCACGCCGTCGTCGACGGCGACCTGCAGCTCGAATCCGCCAGACACCGCATTCAGAGTCGGGCGGTCGGCGGCGGCCGCCATGTCATCGATCTGGCCGCGCGGCTGGACCCACCGATGAGCGCCCCCCGAGCGACCACCGAGCAGGACCAGTTCCCAGGCCGCCACGTCGATCCGGGTGATCAGGTCCAGGGCGTAGTCCTTGGAAAACTCATGGAGATGGCGGCGGGACATATCCAGTGTCTCGCTCTCCACCAGACGCGAGGCGAACACGGTGAGCAGGGTCAACGGCAGGATGCAGAAGGCCAGGAACAGGATGACGACCTGCCGCTCGATCCGAGTTCGAAAGCTGCGCCGAGAGCTCAACAACGTCAGAAATCCGACGCAGGGCCGACGAACGAGCCGTTGCCTCCCCGAACGATGTCGTCACGACTTGGCCGCGCCGTGAGAGGCGGACGGCTCTCTCCGTCCGGGCCGCTGCTGTATAGGTCGAAATCGCTGTTGATCGGGTTCAGATTGCGATCCTTTCGGACCTGTCCCCGTATTCCCGGCGGCTCACCCTCGATCCGCAGATAGGCGTACTGCCTGCCCCATGGGTCCAGCGGCAGATCGCCGGGCAACTCCGCGAGGGTCGCCGGGAGACGGAAGTTGTCCGCCGCGAAGCGCTCGATGCGCATGTCGAGCTGGCCGATGTCGGACAGCGCCTGGGCGGCGCGGGAGCGGTCCACGTATTCCTGATACGCCGGCACCGCGATGGCGAGCAGCAGCGCGCCGATGGCGACGGCCATGAGGAGCTCTACGAGCGTGAAACCTGAATGTCGGACGTGCATGAGCCTGGTGTCCGCGTTTTATCCGCCTAGGACGAAAGCATAGATGGTCTCGGACGGACTTCCCGGGGCCGTTTCGCCCGTAAAGTCATTTGCCGTGTAACTCTGTGACCCGGGTCTCATTCGCGTCCGACAATGCCGGGTTGCCAGTAACTTGACTTTACGGAAGAATGAGATCGCACGTGACCGGTCATCGGCGGCCGAGGCGCGTGACTCTCCGACCGGCCGTCGTCCGACGGGCTTCGCAATTCCGCGAACTGCTGACTATAGGTTCGACTATGGAAGACCAACCCTCGGAAGTGCTGATGCGCGGCCTGCTGCGGGCCTATTACTGGATGGACGAGAGCCTGCAGAACGGCCTGGTGGAAGCGGGCTTCGAGCCGCGTACCCGCACCCAGACGATGATCCTGATCAACATCTCGAACGGCATCACCCGGGCGGCCGAGCTGGCCCGGGTGCTGGGCGTCAGCCGACAGGCCATCCAGCAGCAGATCAACGAGCTGGAGCGGGACGAGCTGGTGACCCAGATTCCCGACCCCGACGACCGCCGGGCCAACCGGATCGTGTTCAGCGAGCGCGGCTCCCAGCTCATCAACGCGGCTCTGACCGCGCTGCGTGACGCGGAGCAGGCCCTGGCGATGCGCCTCGGCTACGACCATGTCCGACACCTGCGCGACGCGCTGACGGCGGACTGGGGCGAGGTCATCGGCGGCACCCATCCGCGCGGCCGCAAGCGGTCGCTGACCGAACGTCCCGGCCGGGACGCCGCCGCGCCCCCCGTGAGCGGCGGCTACGCCGCGGACACGGACGACGACGGGACGCCCCAGAGCTCCGGCGACCGCTCGACCGGGAGCTGACCGGGCCGGCGGCGGCCGCGCCGGCAACGCCCGGCAGAATGCCCCGCGCCTGCCGGGCGCCGGGGCCGCCCGACCGGCGCCGACACGCCGCGCCAGCGTCCGCCGCGACCACGCGCCGCACACACCGGTTTCACCGAATCCGGCGTCCCGGGGGCGCCCGCCTCGCCAGAGTGTGAACTCGCGCAGCACCGTTCTGTGAACTGCAACCGGACGTGCCGCGCGCTGGTGCATACGCTCGAAGGGTCTGGTTTCTCACACCGGGAAGATCGAACCCATGGTTGCGATGCTCCGACCGTTCACCAATCTGGTCGCTGTGGCCCTGGCCCTGGCCCTGCTGGCCGTGCTGCTGCTGGCCTCCAGCGGCGGCGACGACCGGCGCCAGCGCCAGCTCGACCACGGCCTGCGGGAGCTGCGCGAGATCGGCACCGCCATACAGTCCGAGGTGGTGACTGCGGACGGCCTCGAGCTGGACGTCAGCGACCGCTTCCGTGCCCTCGAGCTCGCCTACAGCACCGTGACCGATCAGCTCGAAACCCTGGCCGGCGAGATCCGCGCCGAGCAGGACAGCGCCGTACGCCAGGCCCGCGCCGTCGCCTTCCAGGCGTTCAACGCCATCGACGCGGCCCAGCGCGAACGCGTGCCCGCCGACGAGGTGGTGCGGCGCCTGGAGGAAATCGCCGCCGAGAGCGCCGTCCTGCAAGCCGACGTGGCCGCCTTTTCCCGGGATCAGCAGGCCTACCTGACCCTGCGGGACGACATTCAGGAACAGGGCCGGGACCTGGTGCGCCGGCTGCGTCAGCGCGGCTACGAGACCGCCGCCGACGCCGCCTTCGCCGGCCTGCAGCAGGCCCTCGACCGCATCCGCCGCACCGTCGCCAGCGACACCGCGCCGGTGGACACCACCCTGGCCCGGCTGCGCGAGATCGCCGTGCCCGTGGCCGCCCTGGGCGACGAGCTCGACGCCCTCGCCGGGCGCGTTTCGGAGCTGCTGGCGCTGCGCATCGCCGCGAGCGGCCATCTGAACCGGGTCACCGCCAGCTCGGTGCCGGAGCTGGCCGAGGGCCTGCGCGAATCGGTGGGCGGCGACTATCTGTTCACCCTGCGCACGGTCAGCGAAGCCCGGGTCCTGCTCAACGTCTACACGCTCATGATGCTGCTGATCCTCGTTTACTTCGGCGTGCGGCTGCAGCTCAACCACCGGGTGCTCAACCGGTCGCACATGCTGCTCGAGGAGCGGGTCAAGGAGCGGACCCAGGAGCTCGAGTCCGCCTACGACGACCTGAAGGAATCCCAGGTGCAGCTCGTCCAGGCCGAGAAGATGTCGTCCCTCGGTCAGCTCGTGGCCGGCGTGGTCCACGAGATCAACACGCCGCTGCTGTACGTGATGAACAACACCGAGATGACCCACGAGACCATCGGCGAGGTGGAGCGGGACCTGGAGCCCCTGCGGGAGCTGGTCCGCTGCCTGAAGGAGCCCGAGATGGACAAGACCAGGGTGCGCACGCTGCTGGACGACCTGCGCAACACCCTGGACGTCGACGCCCTGGACGAGAGCCTGGGCGAGATCTCCTCCCTCACCGCCGACAGCAAGGAGGGCCTCGAGGACATCGACGCCCTGGTGAAGAGCCTGAAGGACTTCTCCCGCCTCGACCGCGCCACCTTCGACCGGTTCGACGTGCGCGACGGCCTGGAGAAGACGCTGCTGATCACCAAGAACCTGCTCAAGTACGGCATCGAGGTGGAGCGGGAGTTCGGCGACGTGCCGGAGATCCTGTGCGCGCCGTCCCGGGTCAATCAGGTGTTCATCAACCTCATCACCAACGCCGCCCAGGCGATGGACGGCGAGGGCCGCCTGACGATCCGGACCGACGCGGACGACGACTGGGTGCGGGTCTCCATCAGCGACACCGGCTGCGGCATTCCCCAGGAAAACCTCGACAAGGTGCTCGACCCGTTCTTCACGACCAAGCCCGTCGGCCAGGGCACGGGCCTCGGCCTGTCCATCGTCCGCAAGATCATGGACGAGCACCGCGGCCGGCTGGACATCGACTCCACGGTCGGCGAGGGCACGTCGATCACGCTCAGTTTCCCGGTGGACGGCCAGGTGCCGCAGTCCGCACCGACGCAGGACTCGCCCGAGACCACGCCCGGGGCCGGCACGGCGCACGACACGGACGCAGCGGAGGCCGCATAAATGGAAGCAGCAGCGAGAAAGGCGAACGTCATGTTCGTGGACGACGAGCGGCGCGTGCTGACGTCCATGCGCGCGCTGTTCCGCCGCGACTACAACGTTCACCTCGCCAACTCCGGCGACGAGGCGCTGGCGCTGCTGGAGCGCCAGGACATGGACGTGATCGTGTCCGACCAGCGCATGCCCGGCATGACCGGCGTGGACGTTCTGAAGGCCTGCAAGCAGCGCGCCCCGCGCGCCATGCGCATCCTGCTGACCGGCTACGCCGACAAGGATGCGATCGCGGCGAGCATCAACGAGGGCGAGGTGTTCCGCTACCTGACCAAGCCCTGCGCCCGGGAGACGCTGCGGGAAACCGTAGCCATGGCCGTCGATGCCGCAGGGCTGGGGATACCCGAGGCGGCACCGCCGACCCTGGAACCCGATACCGCCGTCGGCCGCGAAGCCCGGGAGGCGCCGACTGCGCCGGGCGCCGACGCGCCGGCTCCGATGCCGTCGCCGGCTGCCACACGGGCGCCGGCGCCCGCTCAGAGCTCGCCCGCCCGCGGCTCGGCGGAGCTGCTCGTGCTGTCCACCGACGGTGAGTTCACCACGGCGCTGGAGGCGGCGCTGGGAACGAGCTACCGGATTCACAGCGTGGCGAACGTGGAGCATGCGATCGCCGTCCTGGAAGACAACCCGATCGGCGTGCTGATCACCGACATGGCCGTCAACGGCGACGAGGTGCAGGCCCTGACCACGCAGCTCAAGCACTGCGTCCCGGAGCTGGTGACCATCGTCGCCAGCGACCACTCGGACGCGCACCGGCTCATCGACCTGATCAACGGCGGCCAGGTGTTCCGCTTCCTGCTCAAGCCGATCAAGCCGAAGCAGACGGCCATCTGGATCGACTCGGCCATCGGCAAGCATCTGGAACTGGTGAAGAACCCGCGCCTGGTGGCCCGTCACGCCGTGGCGGCGCCGGCGTCGAGCTCCCTGTTGAGCCTCGGCGACAAGCTGATCCGCAGCCTCGCCTCGCGCTTCCTGCGAACCCGCGGCGCGGCGGCCGCACCCGGAGGTGACGCCTGATGAGCGACGCGACCACGTTCGAGGAGCTCTCCGCCAGCCAGGGCCGGATCAGCGACAGCTTCGGGCTCGCCGCCTGGGCGGCCGTTTTCGGTGTGCTCGCCGCCTGGTGGCTCATCAAGGCCGACGCGCCCCTGGACCAGGCGGGCACCTTCGGCACCACCCAGGTGCTGAGCACGCCCCTCACCCAGGTCAACCAGGCCGGTCAGAGCCTGACGGAGCGGGGCGACACCGCCTTCGCCGCCGGCGACCTCGTCACCCCGGCCGGGGACAACGCGCTGTACTACTACCAGGAGGCGCTTGCCGCCACGCCCGGCGACGCGGCCGCACAGCAGGGCCTCGCCCAGGTGCTCGAGTACCTGCTGAACGAAGCCGAATCCGCCATCTTCCACAGCGACTTCGACCAGGCCCGGGAGAACGCCGCCAAGGTGCTCGGCATCGACCCCGACAACGAGCACGCCCTGGACGTCAACCTGCGCGCCGCCCAGCTCAAGCGGGTGGAGTCCCTGCTCAACCGCGCCGTGGCCCTGTACGCCCAGGGCCGGCTGACCGCGCCGGAGGGCGAGAACGCCGCGGCGATGTACCAGCAGGTGCTCGCCCTCGACCCGGACAACGAAGCCGCCAGGCAGGGCATCGAGTCGGTGGTGCAGCGGGTGGTCGCGAACGCCGAATCGGCCATGTACGCCGGCAACGTGGAGCAGGGCCGGGCCTATCTGCGCCAGGCCAAATCCCTCAATCCCCAGGCGCCGGGCATCGCCACCCTGGAGCAGACCGAGCAGAACCTGCGGCAGCTCAGGCAGAGCCAGCAGGTGAAGGAGCAGCTGCTCGCCGCCGCGGACGCCCTGCAGTCCGACCGGCTGATGCCGCCCGCCGACCCCAACGCCTTCACCCTCTACAGCCGCGTGCTGGAGGTGGAGCCGGACTCCGCCGCCGCAAAGCGCGGCCTGGAGCTGGTGCGGGAAGGCCTGATCGACCGCGCCCGGACGCTGCTCGCCGCCGACGACATGGCGGAGACCTTCGCCAACCTGGACGCCGCCGAGCGCGCCGGCGCCAGCGCCACGCTGATCGCCGGGTTGCGCGAGGAAGCGGAATACCGCCAGCGCCTGCTCGACGCCGCGGCGGGCCGGTTCGAGGAGCTCTATCCCCTCTCCGACCTGAAGCCCATCCGCCAGCAGGCGCCGAGCTACCCGCGCACGGCCCCCCGCAACGCCAGCGGCTCGGTGGAAATGCACATGACCGTCACCGAGACCGGCGACGTGCGCGACGTCGAGGTGCTCGGCACCCCGCGCGAATACTTCGAACGCGCCGCCGTGCAGGCGGTGCGCAACTGGCGCTTCGAGCCGGTGATCGAGAACGGCCAGCCCATTCCCGTGCGGGTGGCCGTGAAGGTCACGTTCGAGTCCTGAACCCGCCCACCGTAGGAGCGGCCTCCCGGCCGCGACCGGCCGCCGCGACGCGGCGGCCGACCCCGTTCGCTCGGGTTATTCGGGGCGGCGGTCAGGCGTGTACGCGATCGCGGCCGGGAGGCCGCTCCTACGGGCCGGATGCGCGATCTGTCATCCTGCGCTGGAGCGCCAGGCCCTACACGCCACCAGTGGGAGCGCTCTCCTGGGCGCGAGACCCTACATTCCACCTGTGGGAGCGCTCTCCTGAGCGCGAACGGCCGGGCGAAGCCCGGCCGCTGTGCACGCGACCCTGCTATCGCGCTCCGGAGAGCGCTCCCACAGGGTCCGCGCGGCTCAGCCCTTGAACTCCGCCACCAGCGCCGAGATGGACTGCTTGGCGTCGCCGAACAGCATGCGGGTGTTCTCGCCGAAGAACAGCGGGTTGTCCACGCCGGAGAAGCCCGACGACATGGAACGCTTCAGCACGAACACGGTGCGCGCCTCGTCCACGTTGATGATCGGCATGCCGTAGATCGGGCTGTTCTCGTCCTCCCGGGCCGCCGGATTCACCACGTCGTTGGCGCCGATCACCACGGCCACGTCGACGTTCGACATGCGCGGGTTGATGTCCTCCATCTCGACGAGCTGATCGTAGGGCACGTTCGCTTCCGCGAGCAGCACGTTCATGTGGCCCGGCATCCGACCGGCGACGGGATGGATCGCATAGGTCACTTCGGCGCCGTTCGCTTCGAGCAGCTCGCCGAGCTCCCGCACCACGTGCTGGGCCTGGGCCACGGCCATGCCGTAGCCGGGCACGAAGGTCACCGACGAGGCGGACTCGAGGATCAGGTAGGCGTCCTCGGAGACGATCGGCTTCACCTCGCCCTCCACCTTGGTGGCGGTCTTGGCCGCGCCGAAACCGGAGAACAGCACGTTCGCCAGCGAGCGGTTCATGGCCTTGCACATGATGTTGGTGAGGATGATGCCGGCGGCGCCCACCAGTGAGCCCGCCACGATCAGGATGTTGTTGTGGATGGCGAAGCCGGCGGCACAGGCGGCCAGGCCGGAGTAGCTGTTCAGCAGCGAGATCACCACCGGCATGTCGGCGCCGCCGATGGGCAGCACCGCCATCACGCCGAACACCAGGGACAGCACGATGACCGCCACCAGGTACGGCGACGTCAGCGACGGGTCCATGGCGAACAGCACGCTGCACACCACCAGGGCGATCAGAATCGCCGCGTTGACGATGCGCTGGGCGCCGAACACGATGGCCGCGCTGGTCATCACCTCGGACAGCTTGCCCCAGGCCATGATGCTGCCGGAGAAGGTGACGCCGCCGATCAGGATCGACAGCAGAATGGTCACCACGATGAAGGTGCTCGGATCACCGCCGTACAGCGCCGCCCAGCCGAGCAGCAGGCTCGACAGTCCGCCGGAGCCGTTGAACAGGGCCACCATCTCGGGCATCGAGGTCATGGCCACCTTCTGGGCCGCGAACGCGCCGATGATGGACCCCAGCACAACGCCCACGGCGATCCACTGGAACTGGACGATCTCCTGGGAGAACAGCGTCACCACCACGGCGATGAACATGCCGATGGCCGACAGCCGGTTGCCGCGCACGGCGGTCGCCGGCGACGACATGTACTTCAGGCCGAAGATGAACAGCGCGGCCGCGACGATGTAGGTCGCGTTGATCGCAATCGGGCTCATCGCTGACCTCCCGCCTGGGGCTGATCCTTCTTCTTGAACATGCTCAGCATGCGGTTGGTGACCATGTATCCGCCCACCACGTTGATGGTGGCGAAGGTCACCGCAGCCACGCCGAGCACCGTGGCGAGGCCGTGCACGTCGGTGCCGGCGGCGGCCAGGGCGCCCACCATGGTGATGCCGGAGATGGCGTTGGCGCCGGACATCAGCGGCGTGTGCAGCGTCGCCGGCACCTTGGAGATGAGTTCGAAGCCGAGGAAGATGGAGAGCATCAACACCAGGCCCAACAGTACCGCTTCCATAGTCGTCTCCCCGCTTACAGATTCTTGATGGTTTCGTTGACGATGGCGCCGTCCCGGGTGATGACACAGCTCTTGATGATGTCGTCCTCCGGGTCGAGGTCGAGCTTCTTCTCGTCGCTGTCCCAGAACTCGTCGATCAGGTTGAACAGGTTCGCCGAGTACATGTCGCTGGCGTTGCGCGCGACCTCGGAGGGCAGATTGCCCTGGCCGATGATCTTCACGCCGTTCACGTCGACGATCTCGTTGACCTTCGAGCCCTCGACGTTGCCGCCGGTCTCCACCGCCATGTCGACGATGACGCTGCCGGGCTGCATGGCGCGCACCATGTCGCCGGAGACGATCACCGGCGCCTTGCGGCCGAACACCTGGGCGGTGGTGATGACCACGTCGGAGCGCGCGATCACCTCCTTCTGGCCCTGCTTCTGCTTCTCGATCTGCTCGGGCGTCAACTCCTTGGCGTAGCCCTGATCCGTCTGGCCGGTGTCGCCGAGATCGATCTCGATGAACTTGGCGCCCAGCGACTGCACCTGCTCGGCGACGACCGGACGGGTGTCGAAGGCCTCGACCCGGGCGCCCAGCCGCTTGGCCGTGGCGATGGCCTGCAGCCCCGCCACGCCGGCGCCGATGACGAACACCCGGGCCGGCGCGATGGTGCCGGCCGGGGTCATCATCATCGGCAGGATCTTCGGCGAGTGATAGGCCGCCTGGATCACCGTGACGTAGCCGGCGAGGTTGGCCTGGGACGACAGCGCGTCCATCTTCTGGGCCCGGGTGCTGCGGGGGATCATCTCCATGGAGATGGCCGTAACCCCCTTGGACGCCAGCTTCTCCACCAGCGCCTTCTCGTTGAACGGATCGAGAAAGCTCACGTGCAGGCAGCCCGACTTCAGGGCGTCGACGTCCTCGTCGCCGGGCTTGCGGACCCGCAGCACGATGTCGGCTTCGCCGAGCAGCGCCCGCCGGTCCGAGGCGATGGTCGCGCCGGCCTCCTCGTAGGCCGCGTCCGGAAAGCCCGCCACCTCGCCGCAGCCCGTCTCGATCTTCACGTCGAATCCGGCGGTCTTCAGCTTCTTGACCGTCAGCGGCACGAGCGCCGCGCGGCGTTCGCCGGGCCAGGTCTCCTTAGGCACCCCTATGAGCATGCATTCCCCCTGTCAGATCGACGCGCGATGCTGCACCGCGCAAAAACGGGACAAACTAGCCAAACGCGGCATGGATGACAACTGCGGCATTGTGAGCGTTCTTGCAACCACCGGCCACTCTCCAGACAATCCCGTGGCCACCGCGGACGAACGTCGAATCGTCGCGTAGCGGGCGGCAAGACAGCGTGAAGGGGGAGCATGAGCCGGGGGAGCATCAGCCATCGGGCCGCCGCCGTGGCGGTCGTCACTGCCCTGCTGACGGGCATCGTCGGCAGCCTGGCGCTGCGCCCGCCGGGGACGGCCCCCCAGGCCGCAGACCCGGGCGGAATCGCCGGTTTCGGCAGCGACACGCGCATCCGCTGGCGGGTGCCGGTGGCGTTCGCCACCAACCTGCCTGCCCTCGGCGACAATGCCGTCTACGTCAGCGAGACCCTCGACACGGTGAGCGCCGGCAGCGTCCGGGTGGATCTCTACGAGCCCGCCGAGATCGTGCCGCCCTTCTCCATCACCGACGCGGTGCGCGACGGCAAGGTGGAGGCGGGCTATACCTGGCTCGGCTACGACCAGGGCAAGATCCCCGCGTCCGCGCTGCTCGGCGCCGTGCCGTTCGGCATGGAGCCCTGGGAATTCTCCGCCTGGTGGTTCGAGGCCGGCGGCCGGGAGCTCGGCGAAGCCCTGTACCACCGGAACAACGTGCACCCGCTGTTCTGCGGCATCACCGGGCCCGAGACCGCCGGCTGGTTCCGCGAGCCCGTGGAATCCCTGGAGGACGTGCGGGGCCTCAAGATCCGCTTCGCCGGCATCGGCGGCAAGGTCATCGAGCGCGCCGGCGCGTCCGTGACCATGCTGCCCGGCGGCGAGATCTTCCAGGCCCTGGAGAAGGGCGCCATCGACGCCACCGAGTACGCCCTGCCCGTCGTGGACCAGAAGCTCGGTTTCAGCCGCATCGCCTCCTACAACTACTATCCCGGCTGGCACCAGCCGGCCACCGCCGCCCACCTGGTGGTGAACCTCGATCGCTGGCGCGCCCTGGCGCCGTCCACCCAGGCCCTGCTCGAAGCCGTCTGCACCGCCGGCGTCACCCGCAACCTGGCCCGCTCCGAGGGCCTGCAGGGCCCCATCATCCGCGACTTCGCGAGCCGCGGCGTCCGGGTCGAGACCCTGCCGGAGAGCGTGCTGCGGGAGCTGGAGCGGATCACCGGACAGGTGCTCGCCGAGGAAGCGGCCGCAGACGAGGACTTCGCCCGGATACTCGAGTCCCAGCAGGCGTTCCGGGCGGACTACGCCCACTGGAAACGCCGCGCCTATCTGCCCCGGGATTTCTGATGCTGCCCGAGACGGCCTTCTCGAGACGGGTGGACGCCCTGCTGGTGGCCATCGGCCGGGCCGTCTCCTGGGTCTGGCTGGTGCTGCTGGGGATCATCGTGCTCAACGTGCTGCTGCGCTACGCCTTCGGCGAAGGCCGCATCGAGTTCGAAGAGATTCAGTGGCATCTGTATTCCATCGGCTTTCTGCTGGGCATGTCCTACGCCGTTCAGGCGGACACCCACATCCGCGTGGACGTTATCCACGAACGCCTGTCGCCCCGCGCCCAGGCCTGGATCGAGCTGTACGGCATCGTCCTGCTGCTGCTGCCGTTCATCGCCCTGGTGCTGATCTTCAGCGTGCCGTTCGTGCTGCAGAGCTACGCGGTGGGCGAGGTCTCCCAGGCGCCGGGCGGCCTGCCGCTGCGCTGGGCCATCAAGGCGGTGATGCCCCTCGGTTTCGCGCTGCTGCTGCTCGCCGCGCTGTCGCGCCTGACCCGGGTGTGGAGGTTTCTGTTCCTGTCCGGACACGACGACCGGTGAGCGGCAACGAGATCCTCGCGCTGGCGATGTTCGCCAGCTTCATCGCCCTGGTGTTCACCGGCTTCCCGGTCGCCTGGATTCTGGGCGGACTCGCCGTGCTGTTCACCGCCTTCGCCATCGTCCTCGACGTCGACTTCAACGTGCCCGTGGGCATGAGCTGGGACTACACCTCCATCACCGTCGAGCGGACCTGGAACGTGATGGAGAACTGGGTGATGGTGGCGCTGCCGCTGTTCATCTTCATGGGCCTGCTGCTCGACCGCTCCGGCATCGCCCGGGAGCTGATGACCAGCTTCGCCCGTCTGTTCGGCGGGGTGCGCGGCGGCCTGGCGGTGACGGTGACGCTGATCGGCGTGCTGCTCGCCGCCACCACCGGCATCATCGGCGCCGCCGTGGTGCTGCTGGCGCTGCTCGGCCTGCCGGTGATGCTCAAGGAGGGATACGACCGGGCCCTGGCCAGCGGCACGGTGTGCGCCGTCGGCACCCTCGGCATCCTCATTCCACCGAGCATCATGCTGGTGCTGATGGCGGACCGCATGGCCATGAGCGTCGGCGACCTGTTCCTCGGCGCCGTGTTCCCGGGGATGCTGCTCGGCGGCCTGTACATCGTCTATCTGCTCGGCTACGGCTGGCTGCGGCCCGACGCGGCGCCCGCCGGCGACCACGAGCCCGTGGACTGGGCGGCGGTAGGCGCCCTGTTCCGCGCCATCCTGCCGCCCGCGTTTCTCATCCTCGCGGTGCTCGGCAGCATCTTCATGGGCGTGGCGACCCCGACCGAAGCGGCCGGCGTCGGCGCCTTCGGCGCCCTGGTGCTGGCTGCGGTGAAACGTCAGCTCGACGGCGCCGTGATGCGCGAGGTGCTCTACGAGACCACCCGCACAACCGCGTTCATCTTCGCGGTGCTGCTCGGCGCCACCGCCTTCGCCCTGGTGCTGCGCGGCCTCGGCGGCGACGCGCTGATCGAGGAGGCTTTGCTCGGCCTGCCGTTCAGCCCCAACGGCATCGTCATCACCATCCTGGTGGCGACGTTCCTGCTCGGGTTCTTTCTCGACTGGATCGAGCTGACGCTGATCATCCTCCCGCTGGTGTCGCCGGTGGTGATCGGCCTGGGCTTCGACCCGGTGTGGTTCACGGTGATGTTCGCCGTGTGCCTGCAGACCAGCTTTCTCCCCCCGCCGGTGGGCTTCGCGATCTTCTACCTGAAGGGGGTCGCGCCGCCCGGCGTCGACGTCGCCACGATCTACCGCGGCGTGGTGCCGTTCATCATCCTGCAGCTCGTCGGCCTGGTGATCCTGTTCAACTGGGAGGCGCTGGTGACGTGGCTGCCGGCGCAGGCCTACGGCCAGCCCTGACGCGATAGCGCACGAACAGCACCACGCCCAGCACGGACCACACCAGGATCATCGCCCACTCGTAAGGCCAGAGCAGCGCCGAAGGACTGCCCGGCAGGTAGGCGGTCAGCAGGGCCACCGCGAGCACCACGGCGCCGCCGCCCACCAGGCGCGGATGGCGCACCCGGAACGGGCGCGGCATGTCCGGCTCCCGGCGGCGCAGCGCGAGAAAGGCGATGGGCACGAACAGATAGGCCATGACGGTGGCGAAGCTGCCGGCGTTGATCATCCACACCAGCACGGTGCGCCCGAACAGCGGCGCCAGGCAGCACAGCGCGCCGATCGTCACCACGCCGACCCAGGGCGTGTGGAAGCGCGGATGCAGCCGGGCGAACACCGCCGGCACGAAGCCCGACTCCGCCAGGGCATAGAGCACGCGGGTGGCGCCGATCATGAACGCGTTCCAACTCGTGAGGATGCCGGCGACGCCCCCCAGCACCAGCGCGGCGCCGGCGGCGGGATGCCCCCACAGGGCGGTGGCGGCGTCACCGGTCGCCAGATCGCTAGCCGACAGGGCGGCTTCGTCCAGGGCCATGGCCACGGCGAAGGCCACCAGGGCGTACCAGGCCACGGCCAGGAACACCGACACCACCAGCAGCACGCCGATGCGCCGCGGCGGCAGGTCGATTTCCTCGGCGGACTGGGGGATGACGTCGAACCCCACCAGCAGCGCCGGCACCATGATCAGCACGCTGAGAATGCCGGTGGCCGGCGTGGCGACCCAGGGCCGGGCGTTGTCCAGGGAGCCGAAGGCGACGGCGCCGCTGACCAGCAGGGCCCCGGACAGCAGGATCGCCAGCAGGGTCACCGCCTGCAGCCGCGCCGCGGTCTTGATGCCGAGCACGTTCACCACGGTGACCACCAGGGCGCTGCCCGCGCCTACCAGCACGAAGCCGAGGTCGACGTCCGCCCCGAGCACGTGCCAGAGGGTGCCGATGCGGATCTGCGGAACCAGATACTCGACCGCCGTGGGCAGTGCCACGGCCTCGAACAGGCAGACGTTGAGATAGGCCATGAGCAGCGCCCACGTACACACGAACGACCAGCCGGGGCCGAGCCCCCGATGGGTATAGACGTGCTCGCCGCCGGCTTTCGGCATGGCCGAGGCCAGCTCGCTGTAGGTGAGGCCGATCAGCGCGATGGCGAGGCCGGCGGCGCCGAAGGCGATCAGGGTGCCGAGCGAGCCCGCCGTCTGCACCCAGAACCCGCTGACCAGCACCCAGCTCCAGCCGATCATGGCGCCGAAGGCGAGCACCAGCACGTCGCGGTTGCCGAGTACGCGGACGAAGCCCGTGCCGGTGTCGTCGGATCTGGTCATCGGGGGTCCTCGGCAAGGCGGTTGGCGAAGTCTTCCAGGTGTCCCAGGGAGTGGAGGTCCTCCGCCAGGCGCGGCACGGTCTTCAGCGGCACGTCCGGAGGCAGGCCCGCGCGCAGCGCGAGATGGTCCGCCGTGTGCAGGTTCCGCACCTCGCGCCAGACGTCCGCCAGACGCTCCGGCAGCGGATCGTCGGAGAACGCCCGGTCGCCGGCAGCCGAGAGCGCTGCCAGCGTCGCCGCGTCGGGGGCCGGCTCGTCGAGCCCGCCGGACGGCGCCGGATGCACCCGGTTGGCCAGCACGCCGGCGATACCGAGGCCGTCGCGCCGCAGCCTGGCGGCGAACTGCTCGACCTGCCGCAGGCTGGCCGGCTCCGGCGCGCAGATCAGCAGGAAGCTGGTGGAGGCCTCGCGCATCAGCGCGCGAACCCGGTGGGAGCGCTCCTTGAAGCCGTCGAACATGCTCGAGAAGGCCAGCAGAAAGTCCGACAGATCGGCGAGCATCTGCACGCCGGTGAAGCGCTCGAAGAACTTCAGCGTCATCGCCGACGACTGGCGGAACAGGTTGAACTGGGCCCGGGCCGCCAGCCCGTAGGGCCGCACCAGCAGGCCGGTCAGCGAGCCATCGAGCAGGTTGACGATGCGCTCGGGGGCGTCCAGGAAGTCCAGGGCGTGCTGGGACGGCGGCGTGTCCACGATCAGCAGGTCGTAGGCGCCGGACTCCGCCGTCTCCAGCACCTGCTCCATGGCCATCAGCTCCCGGGAACCGCCCAGAGTGGTGGAGAGCTGCTGATAGTAAGGGTTGGCGAAGATGGTGGACTTCACGCGCTCGCTGGGCGCGTAGGTCTCCACCAGCTCGTCGAAGGCATGCTTGCTGTCGAGCATCATCGCCCAGAGCTCGCCCGGCGCCTCCAGCGGCACGCGCTGCGGCTCGTGGCTGAGGGCGTCCATGCCCATCGCCTGGGCGAGCCGCCGCGCCGGGGCGATGGTCATGACCTGAACCTTCAGGCCCCGGCGGGCCGCCAGCACGCCCAGGGCCGCGGCGCTGGTGGTCTTGCCGACACCGCCGCTGCCGCAGCACACCACGATCCGACGCCCGGCGGCCAGGGCATCGAGCGCGAGGGTCTCCGCCGCCGGCGCCACGTCGAACGCTGCGGGTCCGGCGTCGGCCACCGGCGGCGGCGGCAGCCCGGCCGAGTCGGCCAGATACCCCGCCACCGTCTCGACCAGGGCGGCGGCATCGTGCCGCGGCTGGGCGATCCGCGGAATCTCCAGGGTCGCCACCCGTGCGGCGGCCAGAGGCGCGAGCGCCGCGGCCTGAATCTCCGCCGCGTCCCGGGCGCGCCTGCCCTCGTCGAGCAGATGGCCCGCCGCCGCCGAGCCGGCCGCCGCGTTTCCGGCGGCCTCGAGCTCCGCGGCCGTGCAGCGAGGCACCACGCGCCGGTTCACCAGCACCGGGCCGACGCCCATGCGCAGCTCGTCCCGGCACAGCGCGACCAGCTCCAGCGCCTCCCGCACGGGCATTTCCTCGGCGAGGGTGGCGATCAGCACCCGGGTCCGGTCCGGGTCGAGCAGCAGATCCTCGATCTTGCGGGCGTTGTGGTTGAGCGGTCCGACCCGAACGGCCTGCTGGGTCAATCTGGGCACGGCGAGCAGATCCCGGAAATGGCCCGTCGCCGGGGCGTCGAACACCACCCGGTCGAAATCCGACTGCACGGCGAGGTTGTACAGCTTGCCCAGGCACATGAGCTCCTCGAAGCCCGGCGCCGCCGCGGCGAAGTCGCGAAACGCCCGGCCCTTGAAGAACGACTCGTAGACGCCGCCGAACGGCAGCGTGCGGCGGGCGTACTCGGCGGCGGCCTGAAAGGCGTCGACCCGGCTCACGGCGAAGCCGAGCGGCGTGGGCTGGGGCTCGTAGCGCAGCGGCACGTCCAGCAGCGGGTGCCGGTCGTCACGGGTGTCGAGGGTCACCAGCACGGTGCGGCGCCCGGCTGCCGCCGAGCGCCGGGCGACGGCGGCGGCCAGCACGGACTTGCCGACGCCGCCCTTGCCGGAAACGATGATCAGGCGGTGGGAGTCGCCGAACGGTTTCATCGACACGAACCCTACCCCAGATGCGCCGTCCCGCGAAGCGCCCGCGGGATGCCGCGGCGGGCCGGATCGGGCAGAATGCGCCTGACATCTGGGAGCACCGCATGGGCGACTATCGGGTCACCGCCCGGAACTTCTCGGAAGCTTCCGAGAACCGCATCCACAGCGACGACATCGCCAGGCGCTACGGTTTCCGCGGAGCCCTGGTGCCGGGCGTGGCCGTGTACGGCTACCTCACCCGGCCGCTGGTCGAACGGTTCGGCGCCGACTGGCTCGGCGCGTCGGCCAGCGCGGTCCGATTCCACAAGCCGGCCTATGAAGGCGACGAGCTCAGCGTCCGGCTGGCGGAGGCCGGCGACGACGCCTGGACGGCGACCTGCACCAACGCCGACGGCACGCTGCTCGCGGAGCTGACCACCCGTCCCGGCGAGGTGCCCCCGGCGCGTAACCAGGCGGCCTTCGCCGGGGCCGCCAAGCCGCCCGAGCGGGTGGACATGAACTGGGACACGGTGGTGGCAGGTCAGCCGTTCACCCCCTGGCACTGGCAGATCACCGAAGACGGCAATCGAACCTACGCCCAGCAGGTGTTCGACGACCTGGCCGTGTACCGCACGGCGGCCCATCCGCACTGGCTGCTCCACATCGCCAACCGGGCCCTGACCCGCGAGTTCGTGATGCCGGCCTGGATTCACGTCGGTTCCGAGATCGTGTTCCGTGAGCTGCTCAAAGTGGGCGACACCGTCGAGGTCCGGGCGGTGCCGCTGGAAAAGTGGGAACGCAAAGGCCATCAGTTCGTCAAACTGTACCTGGCCTACGTGCGTGGCGAGACCGTCACCACGGAAATCATCCACACGGCGATATTCCGGGTAGCCGAATGATGCGCATTGCTGTTCTCGCCTCCCACGGCGGCACCATTCTCCAAGCGGTGATCGACGCCTGCCGCAGCGGCGAGCTCGACGGCGAGGTGGTGCTGGTGATCTCGAACAACAGCCGCTCGGGCGCCCTGACCCGCGCGCGGCAGGCCGGCATACCGACGGCACACCTGAGCGGCGCGACCCACCCCGGCGCGGAGGCGCTGGACACGGCCATGCTGCACGCGCTCGACGCCGCCCGTGCGGACTGGGTGCTGCTCGCGGGCTACATGAAGCGCCTGGGGCCCCGGGTGCTCGGCGAGTACCGCAACCGCATTCTGAACACCCACCCGGCCCTGCTGCCGAAGTTCGGCGGCGAAGGCTTCTTCGGCCGGCGTGTCCACGAGGCGGTGCTGGCATCCGGGGACGCCGAGAGCGGCGCCACGGTGCATCTGGTGGACGAAGACTACGATTCCGGCCCGATCCTCGCTCAGGTGCGCGTGCCGGTCCGCGGCGACGACACGGCAGAGACCCTGGAGGAACGCGTGAAGGTCGCCGAGCGGAAGCTGGTGGTGGCGACGCTGGGCGAGCTGGCGGAACCGCGAGCGGCGGCGGGGTGACGCGATGACCCTGGACGACCTGCGTCAACTCTGCGCATCCGGCGCCGCACCCGCGGTCGAGATCCACGCGCTGACTCCCATGATGTACGTGCTGTTTCACGTGCAGGACGGGCAGCGCACGCCCCTGCGGGACGGACAGGGCTCGCTGCGCTTCACCAGCCGGTACGCCGCCCAGGCGGCGCTGAAGGAGGCCGGCCTGCACCAGGCGACCTTCATCCACGCCAGCGCCTACGACGAGATGGTGGGGCTCGGACCGGCCGCCGCCTCCAACGAGTTCCGCGAAACCGTCATCCTGGGCGGCACCTGAGCCATGGGCACTTCCCGCCTCCACAGCGCCGCGCTCGCGGCCGTCTTCACCCTGGTCTGCGTCACGGCAGCGCCGGCGACCGCCGCGCCGAACGCCGATCTCTGGGCGATCTGGCAGGCCAGCGACGAATCCAGCGACGAGCGGATCGATCACGGCACGTGGCAGCGCCTGCTGGACCGCTACCTGGCCGTCGCGGACGACGGGCCCAACCTGTTCCGCTACGACGCGGTCAGCCCGGCGGACCGGGCGGCTCTGACCGCCTACCTGGACGGCCTCGCCGCCCTCGACCCGAGGCGTCTGGCCCGCGCCGAGCAACTCGCCTACTGGATCAACCTGTACAACGCGCTGACGGTGCAGGTGGTGCTCGACCATCCGCAGGCGGACTCGATTCTCGCCATGGGCGGCGGCTGGTTCAGCCGCGGCCCATGGAACGACGACCTGGTCGAGATCGCCGGCCAGCCGGTGACGCTCAACGACATCGAGCACCGCATTCTCAGACCGATCTGGCAGGACCATCACATCCACTACGCGGTGAACTGCGCCAGCTTCAGCTGTCCGGACCTGGCCGCGGAGGCCTATACCCGCGACAACGCCCGACGGCTGATGGATGCCGGCGAGCACAGCTACCTGCGCCATCCCCGGGGCCTGGACTTCGACCCGGACGGCGAGCTGCGCCTGTCGAGCATCTTCGAGTGGTACGTCGAGGACTTCGGCGGCAGCCGGGAGTCGCTGCTGAGCTACCTGGCGGACGAGCGTCCGGATCTCGCCGACCGCCTGCGCAACTACCGTGGCGGCATCGACTATCACTACGACTGGTCCCTCAACGCCGCTGAACCGCGCTGACCGGAAGACCGATCGGATCGCCGCAGCCGCGCGTGGTCAGACAGGGACGGCGGGAAAGTAAGAAGGGCACCCAGCCCGAGGGGAGAGGAAAGGCTGGGTGCCCTTTGGATCCCGAAGGACCCTAACGCCGGCTTAGGTCTTTAGGGGAGAGAGTCGACTACCGGGCGTTGCCTTGTACATTGCAGGCGCCGTGCCAAGTTGGCCGCTCCGGGATTTATTCAACGAAATCATGGTGTTGAGAGTCCGACCCTTGTCCGCCGGCAATACGCGCCTCGCGCCGGCGCACCAAACCGGGGCGCCGCTTTGCTGCCTTGCACCATCTAAAGCCGGAACACCTCGGCCCAGTCCTGCAGCGCGTCCTCCTGGCCTTCCACGATCTGCACCGTGAGCTGCCGGTAGCCGGCCTCCTCCAGCCCCCGAACACGGGCCTGCAGGCTCTCCAGATCCCCGCTGAAGGTCATCGACTCGATGAGATCCGGCGTCACCAGGAACCGTTCGTCGGGCCGGACGAACATCAGGTGCCCCCGATGGTTGTGCAGATGGCGAGCCCGCGCCGGATAGCTCCGGTAGACCTCGCGGTACTGCTCGAGCCGGTCGCTTAGATCCCGCCCGAGGATGCCTTCCATGGAGCCAGGCTCCGTCGTCTCCACCAGATTGTGGAAGAACACGGTGACCCACGGACCGGCCTGCGCCATGACTCGCGGGGAATCGAAACCCTCCCCGGGCTTGAGCACGGCGCCGAGAAAGAACAGCGTGCTGTAGAGGTCCTGCGGGGCCCGCCCGGCCTCCTCCCAGGCCCTGCCCATGTCCTGCAGGGTCTTGATCGCGACGCCGTCCTGGCCGGCGAAGTTGAGCCATCCAGCCCCGAGCTCCGCGGTGAGCCGCCGGGATTTCGGCCCCATCGCGGACACGTGCAGCTCGATCGGATCGTCGAGGTTGATCAGTTCGAGCTCCGGGTTCAGAAAACCGATCTCGTCCCGGGGATCGCCTGGCGGCCACGATGCGCGCCGCCCCGCCAGCAACGTCTGGACCCGCTGCACGTAGTCACGCATCCGATCGAGGGAGATGGCGCGCTGGTTCATAGTGCGCCGGCCGGTGAAACCGGTACCGACGCCGAAGTCGATTCGATCCGGCGCGAGCCGATTCAGCGACGCGAGCGCATTGGCGGTCACCGGCTCGATTCGATTGGAGGGAATGAGCACACCCGTGCCGAGACGGATGCGACTGGTGTGAACGGCCGCGAGGGTCATCCCGACGAACACGTCGGGATTCAGGAGCTGCGTATCGTAGAACCAAGCGTGCGAGAAGCCGAGGCGTTCCGCCTCCTGCACGACCTTCCAGGACTCAGTGCTCGTCGCCAGCGCAATCCCGAAGTCCATCTCTCCCCCTCCGCGCCTCGTCTGCGCCGATCAATCCCCCTGGCCGTTCATCCTCCGCAGCGCTGCAGCATGCACGGCTGCATCTCCCGCCGCGACGACGAAACCACCCATGCTGGGGTCGCCGCCGTCAATCGTGGTGATCACGCCACCGGCCCCCCGGACGATCGGCATGATGGCCTGAATGTCATAGGCATTGAGCCCGGCATCCGTAGCCAGGTCAACGAACCCCATGGCCAGCATGGCGTAGATGTAGCAGTCGCCCCCGTACCGGGACAGCTTGACCGCGCCCTCCAGCCGGTCGAAGGCAGCGCGCTCCCCGGGCGCTTCGAACAGACTCGGACTCGTCGTCGTCAGCACGGCGTCCGCCAGCGACGCGCAGCTCCGGCACTTCAGCGGGCGCTCTTCATCGCCGCGACGGTAGAACGCCGCATCGTTCGTCCCGTAGAACGTCTCCCCGGTGAACGGCTGGTGCAGCACACCGAGCACGGGCTGCTGACCGTCGAACAGCGCGAGCAGCACCCCCCAGTGCAGCATGCCGGTCATGAAGGCCCGCGTGCCGTCAATGGGATCTATTACCCACGTCAGACCGTTTCCACGGGTGAGGCCGAACTCCTCGCCGAAAATTCCATGCTCCGGATACGCCGCCGCAATCCCCTCCCGAATCACGCGCTCCGCATCGCGATCCGCCTCGGTCACCGGGTCGAATCCGCCGTCACCACGTTTATTGTCGACTGATAGGGTTGTGCGGAAGTGGGCGAGGGTTGCCTGGCCGGCACGACCCGCCAACGAGATCGCAAACGTCTTGAATCTCTGCAGCTCTTCGTCAGAGACGTCTGTTCTTGTCGATATCTCGAGCACCGATCTTGCCCAGAATTTCAGAGCCTATCGGATGCGACAAACAGCCAGGTCACAGTACTCTCGATAGCAGGTACTAAGGTGCCGCACGTCAAACCCGGCACCTTCCAATGTACGGCCGAACTCCGATGTGGAGTGAGTCCAATAGAGACCATCCGCCTGCCCTTGCGCCCCCCTACGATTCTGGCGCGCAGTCTCAAAAACGCTGACAAAGAACCGAACACACTCCACCAGACCGCGCTCCCTGAGGACGTTGCCGAGAATGTACTTTCCCCAATCCAAACTCTTGTACTGCCGGCCAAAATCAATCACAAAGAAAGTCGCATTGGGTTTGAGCCAGGAACGCACCCGCTTCAAGACATCCTCGCGCGGATGAATCGCATAGAGGGCGTTTATGCAGACTATGAGGTCGAATGACTCAGCGAGGTATGCAGCTTCACTTGCCGGGCAACAGTGGACTTCAACTTTCTCAATGCCGGCATGCTCGTATTTTTTCTTGGCAACTTCGTTCATCTCCTCATCGAAATCTAGGTGAACGAAGCTCGCGCCCTCCAAGTCTTGCGCTAGAGCGCAAATGAAGTTTCCGGTGCCGGCCCCAATATCCAGGATCCTCGGATTACTCGGCAGATCGAATGAGGGAATCATTTCCCTCAGAAGCTCGATATTCTCCCTGTAGGCCGGATTGTTCGTTGCCAGAAGATCATATTGGGAGGCATATGCATCCCAATCGATTTCATGCTTCGCCGACTGGGAACTTACGCGAGTTTGAGTCGCCAATTCTGAGCTGGTATCCATCTGAAGCCTACTTCTCCGCTGGCAGGATATTAGCTAATGCGACTAAGGAGCCGGGGAGCGATCACTAGGTTGTAGACCAAAGCTAACCCGATCACCAATGACGCGCACAGCCCGAAAGTGCTGTTCATGCGAAAGTCTGACATGGTCAAGACCAGTAAGCCACCGACGAGAACCAGCGAGGTGATCAGTATCGCTGTGCCGGCCTTGTGCACACTGTAGGCAGTAGCTCCCCATGGTGTGAGGTCGAGGTTTCTGAGGCCATCTATGTATCGGTACGTTAGGTGAATCGTGTCATCGATCACCACGCCAATAGTGATTGCAACGACGAGAGTAGCCGCCATACCAATCTCAGCGTCAATCCATCCCCAGGCTCCAAATCCAGCCAGGATGGGAACAACGGTTGCAACGAAGATCGTTGCTCCCGACCTGATGTCTCCGAAGTAGAGCCCGACGAGAACAGCGGAAAAAATGACACTCAGGACTATGCCAGCAGCCATTTCTCGAATGCTCTCACTCGACAGAAACGCTGTCGGCACGCCCTCACCCGTAACAATGAGGCGATCTCCAATACCAATCTCGTCGGCATGTAGCTGAACGGCTTCGCGCAACTTACGAATCCCACCCATTGAAACATCACTAAGCGAAACTGAAATTCGGGCGTTGCGGTGCCCAACATCCACCATTTCCCGAGAACTTTGGCCAATCCCCAGCGAAAGCTCATACGTCAGAAACAGCTGCGCGCGTTCTTCATCGGACAGTTCGCTGATCTCAGCACCGGAGAATGCCGAGGCGACTTCGTCAAGCACATCCAATATCGAAACCACGCTTACGACTTTACTTTGCGACGCCAAAAAGCCCCTCAGATCCGAAAGGTCGCGGACCGCTTCGTCTCCGAACACTCCCCCACTCTGGCCGGAGTCATATACAAGATCGATCTGATAGGGTCCCGCGAGATACCTTGTAATCTCTTCGGTGTCCTTTCTAAAGCCAGTGTCCGCAGAAAAGTATCGGACGAAGTCTTCGTCGATTCTGACCTTGATCAGCCCGCCGAGCACCAAAGCGAAAAACACAGTAGCCGCAACAACGATACGGTTAGGCTTGGCCAGCTCAATCCAGCTCGCGTATCGATTCATACCCCTTTGCACGAACGCGAGATAATTCGATGTGCGCAATCGCGACAGGTATGAAAACCAGCACGGGACGACCAGCAGCGTCATCGCAGCGCCAATGACCACACCAAACGCACTTACCAAGCCAAGTTCCCGCAACGGAGGCGCTGTCACGAACACCATGGACGACAATCCGATGGCAGTGGTCAGGGCCGTCAAGACGACAGGCTTCCAATTGGCATTGACGGCAACTTTGACCGCTGCTCTGACCGCCAGCGAGTCGTCCAGACGCTCCTCTCTTACAATGTGAAGAAATACATGCATGGCGGCGGCGACCACCAAAGTGAACACGATGAGAGGAGCTGTTGCTGTTGCCGTATTTATAACTAGTCCGACTGCACTAGCTGCCCCCATCGCAACGATGACTGCGGACAGTCCAAGCATGATCAAAAACGCCGTCGGAATGAGCCCACCGAGGAAGACGTAGAGCCCCAACCCAAGAACCACGACGACGATTGGCAGGAGCCTGGCCGAGTCCTTCTGCGCAGCCGTGAAGAAGGCATCCATCATTGGTACGCCTCCGGTCAGATAGATCGTCTTTGACGGGAACTGCTCCCTAAAATCATCAACAACCTGACGCACGTCCCCCATGATCGATTGAACTATCTCTGGGTCTCGCTCCTGAAGGTCCACCTTCGCAATCACGGAAAAAGAATCGAGCTCAGGGTTCGCCAGTCGATTGGTGACGGTGGGCCGCCTCATTACCGCAGCCTTGTCGATATCGCACTTGCCGTCTGTACAGACATACGAGAGCGTGTCGACAACGATCACATCATTGTCTGACGCAATGAGGTAGGGGTGGCGAACGACGGAGTCCACTGACGTTACGCGATCGATGCTCCAAGCGCGCTCCTCGAGCCAGGTAACCGCATCGGCCAAATCTGGCTCTCGAAAAATGTCGTCCTCACCCCGGATGAGAAACACCAGGCTGGTGCTTGAACTGAATTGGGCCTCCAGGTCTTGGAGCATCCGGAAGTGGGGGTGTCCCTCACCAAAGAAAACACGATTGTTTGGATCAATCTGGAGCCGACTAGCGGCAACTAGCGAAAGAACCAGGATCAGGAAGAACGTGATCAGAACTAAGGCCCGATTGGCCAAAACCCTGTCAATCACCGGAATTTATCCAACTTTCTCTCGCGCGGCCTTAGCGCCTTCATCGCTTGCAGAATCATCGCCGACAGGGGACCGAATGTGCGGTAAGCAGTGAGCCTAACCTTGTCGATACCTGTTGGATGTACGACGCTCTCCGCTGAAAGGTAGTCGGCGACCTCGCGCCACATCAGGTTCCAGTAGAACGGATTCACCCCCCTGCCCAGAATCAGTTCAAGCGTGTTCACAATCATAATGTTCAGCACACGGTCGTCTTTCCAAAGCGGTTCCGTGTGCCGAAGTCCCGTGTGCGTAAATCCAACCTTTTCGTAGAACCCAACCATATGATCAAGGCAGGATATGACGACCCATGGCCTGTTGCTCTGGATCAGATTCATGTAAGAGTAACGAAAAAGCGCTGCCAACAGATCGTTGCGCCTAAATGCGGGATGTGTCGCTACTCTCGAAACCTCGACTATCTGATCTCGCCTTGGCAGCGTCTTCGGCCAATCAACGTAGGCCTCGTGCTCCATCGGTTCATCCAGGTCATTGAATCTAACGCGCGCCGTGGCAACCGTACGCCCTTTGTACTTGCCAATGACGATTCGAGAGCGAGCGTCATTTATGTCGGCTAAATCCTCCGGTGTCGATCCTTCCTTCAGGTTGCCGTCGAACGAATGGGCCAGATGCCTGAGTTCGAGCACGGATCTGTAGTCGTCCTCTGTCTTTAGGTTATAAAAGTCAACGCCAATTGAGACGCTCTTGGGCGCCAACCCAACCTTGCGCAGCTCATCCAGCGTTTCGGCGTTTCCGAACTGCAGCAGGTATTGGCCAAGAATACTTCTCGCATACTCGTTCATGGATCTGAATCGAGTCCCAATCACCAAACGATCGCGACCTGCGAATCCTGCGATTCCCACTCGAACTAGTTCCACATCAAGCTGAACGACCTGGGCCATGGGAAAGACAGTCGTCAGAGTCAGCTTCATTCCAGGGATCAGGAACTTGTTTCGCAGACTGCAAGACAGTAGGACCCCTTCGGCGGAGATGTCCCTGACCTGAAAATACATAAAGTCATCGAAACGGCCAGGCGTTGGGGCGACGCATGTCGGCAAAAACTCGTCGCTACAAATCCACCTCTCAGCAGTGCGACGGTCAAGTCCCGGCGTCGCGGCCAAAACCTTCCGCGACAATCGCACGCCTATGATTCTCAGATTGTCCCGTGCTTCGACGACGTCAACGACCAACCCTTCGAAAAGGGTCCGTTGACCAGAGAGCGTCAACTCAAGATCGATGGATAACCCTTTTTCATATTGGGAGGCTAGCTCGGTAGCGCTCAACTCAACGCCAAGCGGACTCAATCGCCAGACCCGAATGTCCTCAAATGGGCTGCTTTCGTCACGGCGCCGGATTCGCGCGAGAATACGCTCGTTAGCTCGAACGTCAGCGGGATTTATGCCCTCATGGATCTCGGGAAAATCTGGGCCGTAAGCATCACGCCGCGACAGTCTTTGAATTTCCGTAGTAGTCGGACGATGATCCGTACTCATTTAAGGCCCGCTGGATGGAGGCAAAGTTATCGTCTGAGGGGGTCAGAGCGAGAACGTACTTTACATCCCCAAAATCTCTGATGGATACCCCCAACTGTGCCAAATCGATCTTCTTTTTGGACATTGTGGGCGCAAAGGATTCGATAGCACCCCATGCATCCATACTCAGTACCAAGTCGCCAGGAGAGAGTAGTGCCGACACCCTCGGGTGCTTCGTAAGTTCGTCTAGACGACTAAGAAAATTGACAGGGCTGCCAAGTGCCGTGATCTCAATCGAGGAGTCGAGGCCTCCGAGATTTCCGACTAGCGCCTCGCCACAGGAGATCAAGACGTAACGCTTGATTGCCTTTGAGTTTGCCGTCGCGTTCATGTCGTAATTGAGTCGGGACACGGACATCCCGGCAGCAACCGACCTCAATACGTTCTCAACTTGGCGTTCGTCATCGAAGTAGGCAAAGATCAGGTCACCAATCTTCCGTGGAATGCCCCGATATCCCTCAATTGCGTCCGTGCAGGCCTTAACCTCGGGGACCACGCTATCCCTGACGAAGGCATTTATGTCGCGAGACTCCTGAGTGAAACCCCGGATGTCGCTAAATAGACAAGAAACCTGTTTGGTTCGGGGCGTAAGAACCTCGATCGAGGCCTCTAGGACGCTCATTCGATCCTTGTCCATGCAATCGTCGATGCGCTGAGCTATCACTTTGGGAATAAAGGAGCGGATGCGATCCGCGAATTCCATGTTCAACTCGATGATTTTCTTCTGTGCTGCGATGTTTTCCTGATTCAACAGGAATCCGCGCACGTCAGATAGATAACTGGAACGCACAATCACCGAAGTCGTTGCGGCGACTACGGTACCGGTGAATATGTAGGTCCCGGATATCCCCGCCTCATCCAAGATCGGCGTCTGTGTGGCTACTGTGATTCCCACAAATATCAGACTGCTAAGGGCAGACATTCGCAGCACGAACACGGACACGACGATCAATATGTAGCAAAACACCCAAGACTCGAGCCCGTGCCACAACGCCACGTATGCCTGCGCCTGGCAGAGCACCCAACAAGTCAGAATCGCTGGAACTTTGTACCACCACCACCGCGCGGCGGGTGACACATAGAAAGCGAACGTCAGGAGGGCCAACCCGGCGATTGATAGCCTGAAATAGAGCCAGAATTCGATTGGCTCCAAGTGATTTACCTTGTCGTAGAAAAAGTAGTGCGCCAGATAGGTAACCGCGAGTAGAGGGAAAAACACGCGACAGCTGAACAGGAAGCCTTCCCGGTCTTTCGCCAGCCACAACTGCTTCCATGGCGTCCCTTCGACGAGAACGCTCGGAAACAACCAGGCAATGGCTGAATCAAACCACTTCATCAACAGCTCAGCATTCGAGATGGCAATATAAACAACTTACTTGCTTTCATGTCGATTTAATGGGGATTGCGCGAACAAGCGGACCGCCCACTCCTTGGGCGCATGCGATGTCCGGGCGAATGAAATCGACCTCAGCAACTTAAGACTAGTACAGGCACATTCATCCGCCTCGAATCCAAAAGCCTTTCAACCTTGCTACGCAGGGCCACGGAGGAGATACGTGTAGGAAATCTGCCGTTTTTCGTCACTTCAACCCACGGCACACTGTTGCCGGGGCAAGAACGGGGCGAGGAGATGACTCAGGGCGTTTCGCCGGATATTCAGCGCGATGGCACACTAACGCGGGCATTGCGCTATATAGACGATGCGGCTAGAGCAAGCGCGGAATACTCGCAGAGGCACTTCCGTTCTCTCGGTCTGCTGACCTTCGTGGTCCCACTCGCCTACCTAGTCGATCTGTACGTCGGAAAACCTAACTACGACACCCTGGGGATCCGCGTCGTTGCCTTTCTGATGGCATTGCCTTTGATCTTCTACAACACTGGACCGTTAAAAAATCAGAAGTACTTCCACGCCTACTTTGTTGCGCTCGTAGCTTACGTCCTGCCGTTTTCCTTCGGGCTCATGTTGACCCTCAATGCCGCGAACGCCCCGCACGGCTCCCAGATCGAAATGCTATGGGTGCTTCAATACGTGATAGCACTGTTCCTCTTCATTCAACTAATCCACCACGGCCCTTTGGCCACAATCTTGTGGACGTTGAGCACTGCCTTTGCCCTTCTACCCCTTCTCGCACTCGATGACGTCAATTGGGAGGAATTCAAGCGAGTGGCAGTTTATCCAGTGAGCGGGTACCTCACGGCATTGTTCTTTGGAATTGTGACCAATCGAAACGTTGACTATGTCAATGCGGAAAAACTCCGCGCGGCCTCCGCCATCGGAGGAAACATCGCGCACGAATTGCGCACTCCGTTAGCGAGCATAAGGTCGCTGGCGAGAGCCGTAAGACGCCACTCGGAAGTACTCGTCGACGCCTATTCCAGCGCGAAGGCGGCAGGCCTCGAGGTCGGGGAACTAAACAATAGTGTCAACGCCGACTGAAAATTGACCCCTTATTGTCCGATGTCGCCGAAGTAAAACTGACCCCCCTGACGATGCGATTGAGC
>MDTG01349454.1_pt1 | contig 35708 bp, 36 predicted proteins | sample 811421 | NCBI WGS metagenome assembly MDTG01 (sample SAMN05326645, study PRJNA326480) | marine metagenome | isolation source: seawater | place: Pacific Ocean: South East | collected 2011
CACACGATCCCATTTCGAACTCGAAAGTTAAGGGCTCCAGCGCCGATGGTACTGTGTCTTAAGGCACGGGAGAGTAGGACATTGCCAGGTCTACTAAGCATGAAGTATAGTTACTTCACAAAATCAGATTTCTTTATTTAATATTTCTTATATAGAAAAGTTGCAGGTATACCACTAACTACGGTATTATCCTCTACATCATTTACTACAACTGAGTTAGCTCCAATTATTGAATTCTTTCCTATAGTTACACCAGGTAGTATACATGCATTAATGCCAATCCATGACCCATTACCTATAACAACTTTGCCTTTAAAAAATGTTTGCTGAGATATTATAGATAAATCTTTATTTTCATTTGAGTGAGTTGCATCAGATATATAAACTCTATCAGAGATTAAAACCTCTTCTCCAATTTCAACTGACTTGTAAGCGTTTAATTGAAAATCTCGACCTATTTGCGTATTTTTACCTATAGCTAGCGAAATAGACTTACTGCTTTTATAACAATTTAATATTGATCTCTCTCCAATTGTTACATTGGACCCAATTTTCATTCGCTGCGGCTGAATAAAAATAGAGTTTTTACCAACTCTCAATCCATCCGTATGTAATGTATTTCTTATTCTAAATGAATAATAGCTGCTTCTTAAAAGTGTATTTATTTTTTTTATAAATCTGATCATTATCTTAATTTTTGATAATTAACTTTTAATAATAAAGCAATTATGTCCATATATAATAATAATTTCTTTTAATATACATATCACTATTTTTTCTTTTTAAATTATTTTTTTAAATAACCTAATAATTAATGATAGTATTTATTTATGTTTAATCCTCAAAAATTTAATAATCAGGAATTTATAGCAAAATTAAATATTTTTTTTGTTGCATCCTACTTATTAATTTCAGTGTTAAACACACCCTTTATTTTAAAAATATTTTTTTATTCAATTTCGCTAATACTGTTAATTCATGCTGGGGGTTTAAAGAAAAGTTTAGTCAGAGGATTCACCTCATACTATCCATATTTAATTTTTACTATAATTTGTATTTTTTCTTTTATTATATTTTCATCATCTAATTATATAGATGGAGATAGACCGAAAATTGAAAATATAGTTGCACTGTTAATTTATTTTATTTTTCTAAATCAATTCCAAAATTATTATATAAATATTTTTGACTTATTGCTAAAGATTACATCTGTTTTTCTAATAATTTCACTGCCAATTCATGTATTTTATTATGAAAGTTTATTTTTAACTGCATCATCGTTTTTATATGCTTTTGATAATATTGATTTTTCAGCTAAAAATACTTTTGGAGTATATTTATCTTTCTTACTTCCTTTTAGTATTTATAAGTTAAGCAAAAAATTTAGTATTTATAATTATTTAATTACCTTACTGCTAAGCGTATCAATATATTATACCTTTTCTAGAACAGCTTTAATATTATCTACTATTGCAATTCTTATCTTAATCTTAAGTAGAAAAAAATCATTAGTTGCTGCATGTGTGTTATTAATTTCAAGTATTTTACTTTTACTATTTATTTTTCAAATAAATTTCACAAAATATAATGACTTGAAAGTTGAAAGTCACCGACAGGTTCTTAATAATCCAGAATGGGAGACTGAAAATATAAATAAATCTTTCACATTAAATAGTTCAAGAGCTGAATATATTTTTAATGCATTAGAGGGATTTAATAAGAAACCTTTTTTTGGACATGGATTATCTCATTTTAAAAAAGATCATAGTTATTTTGATAAAGATGGTAGGCACATTAGAAATCCTGTCACACATAATGACTATGCTCAAATTTTATATGAACTTGGTATAATAGGTATTATCAGTTTTCTTTATCTTTTCTACTTCAATTTTAAAAACTCTTTTAAATTTCATTGCAATGATAGAACCCTACTAAAATTAAATTTTATAAATATTTTTCTTTTATTTATTAGTCTGAATGCAATTAATTTAATTGATCATCCTCTTTTTTGGATAATCATGGCATTAACTTTGCCAAAAAAAAATAAGGTTATTAAAAATAATTAAGATTTAAATATATAATTGATGTACATTAGAATTGGATATTATTTATGAAAATTACAGTTGTTGGCACAGGATATGTTGGATTTTCATTATCAGTTCTGTTAGCTCAGAGATTTCATGTCATTGCTCTTGACATAGATGAAAAAAAAATAAGCTTGATTAATCAGCGAAAGTCAATTTTTAAAGACACTGAAATTGAAAAATTCTTATCATCAAAAAATCTTAGACTAAATGCAACTCAAGACAAAAATGAGGCTTATAAAGATGCAGAGTTTATAATTATTGCAACACCTACAAATTACGATGAAGAAAGTGGATCGTTTGATACAACATCAGTTGAATCTGTGATCGATGATATTCAAAATATAAATGAGAAAGCTAATATTGTAATAAAATCAACTATTCCTTTTGGTTTTACAGACTCTTGTAGGCAATTTTATAAAAATGATAATATATTTTACTCACCAGAATTTCTTAGAGAAAATAATGCTTTGAGTGATAATTTATATCCATCAAGAATTATTGTCGGTGATACAACTAAAAAAGCAGAAAACTTTGCTCGTATACTTGCGGAATGTTCACTTAAGAAATATGAAGAAATCCCAATATTACTAATGCAGTCTAAAGAAGCCGAGGCTGTGAAGCTTTTTTCAAATACATATCTGGCTATGAGAATATCTTTTTTTAATGAGCTTGATACTTTTAGTGAAAAAAATAGTCTTAGCACTAAGAGAATAATTGATGGAATATGTGAAGATCATCGAATAGGATCATATTACAATAATCCTTCATTTGGTTATGGTGGATATTGTCTTCCTAAAGATACAAAGCAACTACTTAAAAATTATGATAAAATTCCTAACGAATTAATAAAGGCCATCGTTGCTTCAAACGAAACAAGGAAAAATTTTATTGCTGACAATATAATAAATAAAGCTCCTAAAATTGTTGGGGTATATAGATTAGTGATGAAAAAAGAGTCATTAAATTTTAGAGAAAGTGCAGTTATTGATATTATAAAGATAATACAAAACCACGATATAAAAGTAGTATTGTACGAACCGCTAAATCAGCAAGTAGATTTGGATGGCGTTGAAATAATTGATAGTTTAGATGAATTTATTGATACTTCTGAAATAATAATTGCTAATAGACTTTCTGACGAATTAGACAAAGTAAAACATAAAGTATACTCAAGAGACTTATTCAATAATAATTAATTATAATTTGAAATAGACAATAAAATATAAATATTGATACTTAAACCCTCAAAATAAACTTTAAAAATTAATTCTAAAATTTATATTTTTTCTTAAGAAATTAATATTACTTATCTTCATTGACTTAATAGAGATTTATATTAAGTTTACGTTGATTTATCGCGGGGTGGAGCAGTCTGGTAGCTCGTCAGGCTCATAACCTGAAGGTCGTAGGTTCAAATCCTACCCCCGCAACCAAGACTATTAGAATGATTTGTAAAATAAATAAGAATTATTGTCTTTTATAAATAAATGATATTCATTATCCAAACAATGATCCATATCTTCTAATTCTTTAAGGGTAAGGTAATAAAAACTTTCTTTAAATATAATTTTGGGGCAAGTCTCTTCAGGTCCAATTATAATATTATATGTATTTATTTGACCACCATTACTTGGAAAAGGATTACTAATGATTGATAGTTCTTCTCTATTTTCATCCCAATATATATTCTGAATATTTTTTTCATTAAAATTCAAGCTACATATTTTATCATTAAGATTTAAACTAAGAAGGCTATAATAGTATTGATTAGTAAAATCTCTTTCTATTTTTACAAAATAGCTTTCTTGATCAAGATTTATTTTTGAGAGTTTAACCGCATTATATCGATCATCTCCTAATACTTGTATTAGATTATCTTCCTCTAAATATTTTGAACTTAGGAGTTTTTGATAATCAAAAATTACAATCTTTCCTGGCAATCTATCAAAGGAGTTAGATGCCACAGCAATATCATTATTGATTAAGTTGAGTGAAGTAGTGTGAGCTAATGAATTTATACTTTTATAGGTTTTGGCATCTAGTCTTTTTAATGAGGCAATCTTCTTAATTTTTTTATCAATTAGGGTGTATAAGTCACCACTCTCTTCGGTCAAGACAACCTCATTATTTAGACAATCAATGGATTGAAATTTTAGATCAATAAATTTTAATTTGATTTTATCAGATAAACTAATTAACTGTATTTGATCAATAATTATCACGCATATTAATAAAAATAATAATGAAATAGATATAAATATATTTTTTTTGTTAATTTTTATATTAATCATTAATTACGTTAGCATAAAAATATTTAAAAAGTAATATCAGTCCTATCAATTTTTTTCTTGAATATATATAATAAAGCCAAGATTTAAATGAAAAATAAAAAAAGTATAGTTGAAACACATTTCGATAAAATTGGATCTGAAGATATTAACATTAATATACATGGCTCTGCATCAAACCCAGAATTATTACAGTTTCCATATATATACATAGAAGGAATAATAAACGACTGTAATTCTAAAAGTAGTATGGATATTAATGTTCTAGATTATTGTTGTGGAACAGGATTATATTCAATTTACCCATCTCTTAGAGGAATGAAAGTAGAAGGAATAGATATATCAGATAAATCAATAAACGTTGCGAAATTAAGATCAAAAAAATTTGGAGTGAGTAAAAATTGCTATTTTCAAAAAATGGATGCTGAAATATTAAAGTTTAAAGATAATAAATTTGATTTAATATTGAGCTATAACTCATTGACCTATTTAAATTTAGAAAAGTCATTTAAGGAATTAAGTAGAGTAATTAGTAAGAATGGAAAACTCTTAATAATGGACTCTGTGGGGCATAATATTTTATTTTTATTTAATAGATCAAAAAATTTAAATAATTGGGCAGGGCCAATTAAAAACGATATTAGGCTTCTTAAGAAAAAAGATATAGATTTAACAAATAAATATTTTCATCTCGATAGTATTAAATATTTTGGTTTTTTTTCTTTGGTTTTTTTATTTCTTGAGAGAAAAATAGGCCTCAAAGTAAAGATTTCTCTAATAGATAAAATAGATCAATTTTTATTAAGCCTTCCTTTTGCCTATCTTCTAGCGTTTAAATATGTTGCAGTCTATTCTCCCAAAAAATCTTAACTACAATTACAAATAAAAAAATGTTAAATATACTAAATAGAAATAAATAAATTGATCATAAAAACAATTTTAAAAAAAGCGTAAAGTATAATAATCTAATTAGATGATAAAAATAGGAATTAATGGATTTGGAAGAATAGGAAGAGTAATCTGCAGAATTATTGATCAAAGTAATCATTTAAGTGTTGTTGCAATTAATGACATTAATCCAGATATACAAAACATAAACTATCTACATAACTACGACACAACATATGGACCACTTTCAGAAAAAACTTATGTAGATAACAATAAAATTATTAATCAAACGGGAAGTTTCAATTGTAGTGTGTATTGTGAATCAAAAATTTCAAAGGTTCCATGGAATGAAAGAAATGTAGATATTGTTATAGACTCATCAGGAGTAAACGAAAATTTAATTCTAGCAAAAGATTTATGTGAAAGTGTAAAAAAAGTTATTGTAACCAATAGTCCAGATATAAGTCTAGTTGATAATACAATCATTTATGGCGTTAATGAGAAAAATCTAGATTTTGATAATGATTTTTTAATCGCGTCAAGCATTTGTGACGCCACTGCATTGACCACTTTACTTGGACCAATAGATGATCAATTTAATATTGAAAATGGCTTTGTCACAACTTTACATCCGTGGCTAGGATATCAAAATCTTTTAGATGGGCCATCAAAATCCTATGCTGTGCCTGGCGAAATTATTGACAACTATGCATTAGGTAGATCAAGTCCAATGACAATTATACCAAAAAATACTTCTGCAGTTACAGCAAGCTATAAAATCCTTCCTAAATTAAAAAATAGATTTTCAGCTCATTCTTACAGAGTCCCAACGAATATTGTTTCCTCAGCAGATGTTACTCTAAGAGTAGAAAAAGAAATTAATGAGAATATATTAGTTAAGTTTCTTACAGATTTTCAAGTTAAAAATTCAAGTTTAATTTTTCTAAATGAAGATGCATTAGTTTCTACTGATTTTATTAAAAGTACATATTCTGCAATAGTTGATATGCGATTTTTACATGTAAGCGATAATTATATCAGAATGATGATTTGGTATGACAATGAATGGGGTTATAGCTCAAGAGTTGTCGATCTAGTTGACTATATTTCTAAAAAAATTGCCTGATAATATTTATATTTTTGACTTTGATGGAGTCATTTGTGATAGTATTTCTGAAATTTTTCAAACTTCATTAGGTTCATTTTTAGTGTACTTAGAGCTTAACAGTATTAAATTTCGTAAATTTAATAATGATGATAATGAAATGATTAGTATGTTTAGGGATCTATTTCATATAGCTGGCTCATCAGATCAAATGAAAAATATATGGTGTGAAATTTTTACAAAAAAAATGCTATTTAGTGACACAGATTTGGCTTTGAAAAAGATTAAAAATAGTCATATTAATTATAAAAAAGAATTTTACATTTTTCGGGAAAAATTAAAAAATAAATCAATGAAAAAATGGCTTTCATATCACAAAATCTTCGAGGGTTTTAAGGATTTATTAAATAACAACAGGAATGCAAATAATTTTTATATTGCATCTGCAAAAGACACAAATTCAATATATGAAATCTTAAAATTCAATAATATTAATTTTGATAAAAATAAAATTTATAGTTCATCTCAAGATGATGATAAATATATAATATTTAATAATTTATCAAAATTAAGTTATAAAAATAAAATTACTTTAATTGATGATAATTTTGATAATTTGCTAATAGGTTTAAAATTTAATTTCACATGCTATCATGCAAATTGGGGACAGTCATATAAAAAACAAAATTCTGAAAAAAAAATTACAGAAGTTACAAAAAATAATCTTTTTGAAATAATTGTTTAATTTATGTTAGAGTTATATTCATCTTCTATTATTGATAAGCAGAATGTTCAATTCATTATGGATGACTCAGAGAATTTAAATGGCTTTCAAGAATCTTTGCATAAAGAATATAACCAAATTTTTATTTTATATGATCAGGAGCTTAAAAATATTAAAAGTAAAATTTTAAATAGGATGAAGAACCATAAAAGAATCGTAGAAATTCCCTTAAAGGCTATAGAAAGTATAAAATCATTAAAATCTGTTTCATATATTATTGATAAATTCGAAAAAAATAATTGTTCAAAGAGTGATGCTATTTTATCAATTGGAGGTGGAACAGTCTTAGATATTTCTGGTTTTGTTGCCTCAATTTATATGAGAGGTATTGATCTTATAATGATCCCCACTACTTTGATGGGTCAGGCAGATGCATGCTCAGCTGGAAAAACATGCGTAAATGGAAATCAAAATAAGAATTTGATGGGAAGTCTTTATATGCCAAAATATGTATACAATAATGTGAGATTTTTAGAGACTACAAGTAAGCATTCAATGAGACAGGGTTTATCTGAAATCTTCAAATATGGATTATTGGGATCAAGAAAGTTATTAAAATTACTAAATGAATATTCTCATGATCAAAAAGATAATGAAAATTTAATTTCTATTTTAAAAGAAACAATTAAAGTTAGGATTAGATTGAGAAAAATAGATCCTTTAATAAGTAATCTTGGTCATACATTTGGACATGCTCTTGAGTCGGAGTCAAAAAATAAAGTTGCACACGGTGATGCTATATCCGTTGGAATTCTTTTATCTCTCAAGCTAAGTTTGCAAAGAAGAAAAATAAAAAAAGATCTATTCGATAAAATCATTTATATAATGAATAAACTGAAACTAAATATGAATATTGATGAATCTGTAAACTTGGAAAAAATGGTTAATTTTATGATGAAAGATAAAAAATCGAATGGGAAAGAAATAGGATTTGTCCTATTAAAAGATATTGGTGTTACTGATAAAACCTTGAATAAAAAGTTTCTTTTTCTAAATAAAAAATATGTTAAAAATTTTTTAGAAAATATTTTTAGTAAAGATGATATTTTAGTCAAAAACCATTGGAAGAAACTAATTAAAAGTTCCTCATGATAAATAAAAATATATTTGTAGTTACTGGTGGAACTTCGGGTCTAGGTTTAGCAATCGCAGAAAAAATCTATAAGAATGGAGGACTTGTAGTTGTTTTAGGTAGAAATGATAACAATATAAAAAAAATAAATAAAAAATATAATTACAAGAAATTAATTGCATTTAAATGTGACATTAGTGTAGAAGAAAATATACAAGATATTTTTAAACATATTAAAAAAAAATATGGTTTTGTTTATGGCCTCGTAAATAATGCAGGAATTAATCCTAGTAGATCAGGTATATTAGATACTTCATTTCTGGACTGGAAAAAAACTATCGATACTAACTTAACTGGATATTTTTTATGCTCTAAATTTGCGATTAAGCATATGAAAAAATTAAAAAGAGGTTCTATTGTAAATATTTCATCGGTAGCATCTTATGGTATGAAGGATAGGATATCTTATTCATCAAGCAAGGCTGGTATTATTGGATTTACTAAATCACTAGCATTAGATCATGCAGATGAGGGAATTAGGGTAAATTGCATATGTCCTGGCTATATCCCAACAAAATTAGTTGAAGGTTATTTAAAAAATTTATCAAAGAAAAATCTCAATAATTTGATTGATCGTCATCCAATGAAAAAACTTGGTAAACCCGAGGATGTTGCAAATGCTTCAAAATTTTTTCTTTCATCAGAGTCATCTTGGATAACAGGAGCTATTTTAAATGTTGATGGAGGTTACAGCATTTATTAAGAAAGAGTAAATGATTCCCTGAATAAATTATTGTTTTCAATTTTAATAATACTGTTAACTTTTTTATTGCTAAAATTTCTTATAAAACCTTTATCAATAAAATACTTTTTTGATTTCTCATAAAGATTTGGATTTAAATTACTTGTCTTTTTTATATCAGCAAGAAAATGGTATCGTAATTTATCTGGTTTCCAAGTGTTAAGGTGAGCCACGATGTGCTTTTTATTTATTTTGTTATAATTTGTTAATATTTGGATATACTCTTTTGAAACTGGGGGAAAAGTATCAACATAATAAATAATGCCATTTTTTATCGTAAAATTTTTAATATGTGGATCCATACTTACTTTACACGATGAGCATTTTTGAAGAATTTTGCTTATTTGAACTATTACGTCATCTAAAAATTTATCATCTAAATTTGTTTTTTTTAAGATCTGAATAAGACTATCGCCGCAATATGTAAATTTAAACGTTAAGTCTTTATAAGAAATTAATTTAGGTAAACTTATTCCAGTGTTCTCTAATTCTTTATAGTAGTTGTAGATAAGTTGAGAGACTTTTTTAGTCTCAGAATAATCAATTTTTTTTAATAGAAATTTCTTGATTACTATATTTTTTTTTACTTTTATACTAGTATCATTAAATGTAATATATTTATTCATAACTATATATGTACTTATACTTTATTGTTCATTAATATACTTTTAGAAGTTAGATTTTTTTATGCAAGCAGTTATTTTAGCAGCTGGTCTTGGTTCCAGACTTGGATCATTAACCAGCCAAAAACCAAAAGCAATGGTTGAATATCAAAAAGAGGCAATAATCTCTTATCAAATAAATAATTTATTAAAATTAGGAATAAAAAAAATAATAATAATTTGTGGGTACAAATCACATATTCTTATTGATTTCTTAAAAAAAAAATTTGATATATCAAATTTTATTTTTGTAATTAATAATAGGTTTGATGAAACAAATAGTGCTTTTTCTTTTTCTCTCGCAAAGTCAAGGATAACTTCTAACTCATATATTCATATTAATTGTGACATCCTCTTTTCTGTAGAGTTATTATCAAATCTAATTTCATCAAATTATGATAATTGTATATGTGTGAGGAAAGATTTGGAGTTAAAAGATAAAATGGAAAACGTAACTATTAATGAGAATAAACAGATTATAAAAATGTCATTAATAAATGATGAAAATTCATTTTATAAGGCTTATGGCCTAGCTAAAATAAGTAGACAGGCATTAAATTTAAATCTTGATTTATATGATAGTATGCAAAAAGAATTAAGAGAGAAGGAAAACTATTATGGTTTAATAAGAAATAATTTAAAAAATACAAGTTATTACTGTATTGAAGCAAAAAAAAATGATTTAGCAGAAATTAATACTCAGAATGATCTGAATGTATGTGTTTTTCAACAAGGTAATAATATTAACTCATAAGTAGGATTTTTATATACCTAATAAAATTGACTAATAAAAAAAATTTATAAATAAAACTTTCTCATAATGGAATTAATTTTTTTAATATTCGTAATATCTCTTTTTTCTTTAATTCAATCTATTTTCGGTATTGGACTATTAATATTTGGAACTCCAACATTATTAATTTATGGATTTTCATTTATCGAAGCTTTGAACATATTATTATTACCATCAATATCCATAAGTTTTCTTCAGGTTTTTGGTAGTAGTCTAAGAAAGCATAAAGAGATAATAAATCTAAAATATTATTTTTATATATACTGCATACCGTTTCTTATTATCGGTCTTTTTATAGTACAAATAAATTATGAAAATCTTGATTTCAAAAAGTTTATTGGAATTACTCTTATTTGCTTAACAGCCATAAGATTATTAAATACTAAAATAAGTTATTTAAATCTAAATTCTGAGAGATATTATATTGGAATAAATATCCTTATAGGAATCATTCATGGCATTACTAATATGGGTGGATCTTTTTTATCTTTATTTGTCTCAAATTTATTTCAAACAGATAAGCAGAAAATAAGATATTTGATAGCATATTGTTATTTAGTAATGGGTATTATCCAACTTATATTTATTCAGATATTTTTTACAACCCAAGTTACTTTTTTAAATTTTTTTTATATGATAATAGGAATCGCAATATTTCAAATATTTGGAAACAAACTACTTAAAACTATATCAAATTTTAATTATCAAAAAATAATATCATTAATTATATTTATATATGGTTTAATTTTAATTATAGGCTAAAAAATATAAATGACTAAAACTAATAAATTTAAAATAATCATCACGGGCTGTGCAGGATTCATTGGATTTCATTTAGCATTAAAATTATTAGAAAATAAATCTTATAAAATTTTTGGAATCGATAATATAAACAATTATTATGATACTAAGTTAAAACATGATCGCTTAAACATTCTAAGGAAAAATAAAAACTTTTTTTTTAATAAAATAGATATATGTCATGAATCAAAAGTAAAAAACTTTTTTAATAAATATAAATTTGATTATGTTATTCATCTTGCAGCTCAAGCTGGTGTAAGAAATTCCATTTTAAATCCAAGGTCTTATTTGAACTCAAACATATTAGGTTTTTTTAATGTAATTGACTCATCGAAAAATATAAAAGTACGCCACTTTATTTATGCTTCTACTAGTTCAGTTTATGGCGATAGTAAAAAATTTCCTTTAAAAGAAGAGTTTGATACATCAAGTCCTCAATCTTTTTATGCTGCTACAAAAAAATCTAACGAAGTGATTGCTTATTCATATAGCAATATTCATAAAATTAAAACTACTGGATTACGTTTTTTTACTGTGTATGGACCTTATGGCAGACCAGATATGGCGTTATTTAAATTTACAAAATTAATAAGCGAAAATAAAAAAATTGATCTTTTTAATAGAGGTGTTCATAAAAGAGATTTTACATATATAGACGATGTAGTTGATGCAGTTGAAAAAATTATAAAAAAACCGTCAAAGAAATTAGTTCCTTTTCAAATATTCAATATTGGTAGTGACAAACCGCAAAAACTTACAATTTTTCTTGAAAAAATTGAAAAATATCTTGGAATGAGTGCTAAAGTTTCTCTAAAAAAGTTGCAAGCAGGTGATGTTGTAATGACACATGCTGATATAAGTAAGTTAAAAAAAGAAACAAATTATAAGCCAAGTTTTAATATTACTGATGGGATCAAAAATTTTATTCTTTGGTATAAAGAATATTACTCAAAAAAATGAGTAAATCTTTTTTATTTCAATTTCAGAAATATATAGTTCTTTTATTACCTATTTTTCTTGTAACGGGACCTTTTTTGCCAGATTTAGCAATAGTTCTTGCATCAATAATTTTTTTATATTTATCAATAAAAAATAAATTATGGATTTATTATAAAAATAAATTTTTTCTTTTTTTTCTTTTTTTTTATATAACACTATTAATTTCATCTTTACTTTCACAAGATGTCTTTTTTTCTTTAGAAAGTTCTCTTTTCTACTTTAGGTTTGGTTTATTTTCACTTTCTGTTTGGTTTCTTTTAGATCATGATAAAGATTTTTTAAAATTATTTTTTTATGTATTGTTGTTGATGTTTGGAATATTAATATTCGATGGTTTTTTCCAATATTTTACTGGAAGTAACTTAATGGGACTTCCTTACAATGCAAGTAAAGCAAGACTTTCAAGTTTTTTTGGAGATGAGTGGGTTTATGGAAATTATCTTTCAAGATTATTTCCACTATTATTTGCACTTGCTATTTTTAGATACAGAGAACCTAAAAAAATTATAATTCTTTTATGCTTATTTATTTTAGCTTCTGACGTGATCATCTATCTTTCTGGTGAAAGAATAGCTTTTTTTAATCTTATATTTGGTACAGTTTTAATGATAATACTTTTAGACAAATTTAAGTGGGTTAGAATTATAAGTTTTGTTGCATCTCTGATTATTATCATAACCTTATCAGTTAATCATAATCAAATTAAGTTAAGGATGATAGACAACACAATAAATCAAATTAACTTTTTTAGTGAAAATTATGTTGCTGATCACGAGCTATTTGTTATTTCGTCATTCAAAATGTTCAAGGATAATATGATAATTGGGGTCGGCCCAAAGATGTATAGAAAATTATGTGACAATGAAAACTATTATGTTTCAAATGAATTTTGGAATAGTTGTTCTACTCATCCACATAATATTTACCTTCAATTACTGTCAGAAACTGGCATGATTGGTTTTATTTTCATCTTAGCGATTTTTATTTATATTTTATTTTTATTACTAATTAACTTTAAGAATAAGTTTACAAAAGATAAAATGTATCTAAATGATTATCAAATTTGCTTATATATAGCTTTACTGATTACTCTTTTTCCAATAATTCCAAGTTTTAATTTTTTTAATAATTGGATAAATATTATTTATTTCTTGCCAATAGGCTTTCTTCTTAATACATATTATTCAAAAAATAATTCTAGATGAAAAAAAATAGAAAATATAACATTGCTATAATTGGCATTGGATACGTAGGCCTACCACTAGCTGTCGAATTTGGAAAAAAATTTCCTACTATCGGTTACGATGTAGACTCAAAACGAATTCAGGAGCTTCAGAAAGGTATTGATAGAACTCTTGAAGTCGAAAAAAAAGAGATTAAAAATTCATTACATTTAATATTTTCAAATGATCATCGATGCTTATTAAATAGTAATATTTATATTATAACTGTTCCTACACCAATTTATAAAAATAAGAGTCCAGATTTAACTTTCTTAAAGAAAGCATCAAAAATAGTAGCTAAAAATTTGAGACAAGATGATATAGTTATATATGAATCAACAGTTTATCCTGGTCTTACAGAGCAATACTGTGTCCCGATTTTAGAAAAATACTCACGTTTAACTTATAATAAAAACTTTTTTTGTGGATATAGTCCTGAAAGAATTAATCCAGGAGATAAAAATCATAAAATTAGTGAAATAAAAAAAATTACCTCAGGTTCTAATGCAGAAACAAGAGATATTGTGGATAAATTATATTCTACTATCATAAAAGCTGGAACACATTCTGCACCAAGCATTAAAGTTGCTGAAGCTGCAAAAGTTATTGAAAATACGCAACGAGATTTAAACATTGCTCTAATTAACGAGTTTTCAATACTTTTCAGCAAACTAAATATAAATACAAATCAAGTTCTTGAGGCCGCCAAAACTAAATGGAACTTTTTAGATTTTACACCAGGACTTGTCGGAGGCCACTGTATAGGTGTCGATCCATATTATTTGACCTATGTTGCAAAAAAAAATGGATACAACCCTAATGTTATTTTATCTGGTAGAAAAATAAATGATGATATGTATCTGTATGTTTATAATAGAATCAAAAGATTGTTACCAAAAACTAAGAAAAGAATTAGTCTTGACGTATTATTTTTTGGGTTAACATTTAAAGAAAATTGTCCTGATACAAGAAACTCTCAAACATTAAGATTAATTAGAAAATTTAGTAGTGCTGGTTATCACGTACATGTATATGATCCATTAATTGACCAAAATACCAGAATTTCAAAAAATAAATTTAAGATGGTAGGTAAAAATTATAAAAAAAAATATGACATATTAATTGGTGCAGTTGCACATGATGCATTCCTAAGATTAAACCTAGATTATTTTAATGGAATAATGAAAAAAAATTCAATTGTTTTTGATATTAAAGGCTTCCTGCCAAAAAAAATAGTTTCTGAGTCATTGTAAGTTTAATGATAAAAACTACTCAAAAAGGAATATGGTTTTACGGCTTATCAGGTGTGGGTAAATCATATGCCTCAATGATATCAATGAAGTATAAAAAAAATTCCATAATCGTAGATGGTGATATTGTTAGACAGTATATATCGAGTGATCTTGGTTATTCAAAAAGAGAGAGAAATATCCAGATCAACAGAATGTTCGGTATTGCTAAAATCATAATAGAGTCTGGACACTTTCCAATTGTATCAAGTGTTTGGATGAATAAGAAATTATCTGAAGTATTGAAATTAAATAAGATTAATCTAATCAAAGTTGAATGTGATATGGAAAATATATTTAAAAATCATATAACATATAAAAATAAAAAAAATGTTGTTGGTAAAGATATAAAATATGAAAATTTTAATTCTATTAAAATTAAAAATGAAAAGGATAATAAATTTTGGAAAGAATTAAAGAGATTGATTTAATTAACGATGAAGAAAAATATTTAATTGATTATTCAAATTTAAAAAATAATTTAATAATTAATCAAGATGATTTTTTAGGCAATAAAGATATTGAGAAGTACTATAATAATATTTCTTATGGCATGCCTATTTTACTACCATTAGGAATTAAAAATTTTGATTACTCGAATGTGTCAGATGAGTTCAGAATAAATGTTGAAATATTTGCAAGAAAAATATTCCTCACTGATAATATTAATTATGTTGGTGTTCAGAAATATTTTAAGTATGGTGATACTTTTTGCACTGGCGCAAAGCCAAAACCTGAATTTAACAAAATAATTAATAAGTTTTCCAATATAAATGAGAATTTAAAAAAAATTGTTAAATCTTACATAAAAGAAAATAAAAAAATTATTGCATTTCAAACAAGAAATATTCCCCATTTAGGCCATGAAAAAATTATTGAAACTCTTTTGGGTAAGTTTGATTATGTTATAGTTAACCCCGTCATAGGGCCAAAAAAAATAGGTGATGTAAAGAATGAAGTCTTATCAAAAGTATTTCAGTATCTAAGTAATGAATATTATAATGGAAGGATCATATTCGCACCTATGTGTGCAAATATGTTTTATGCTGGTCCTAGAGAGGCAATTCATCATGCATTTTTAAGAAAAAATATTGGTTTCTCTTCTTTTGTTGTTGGTAGAGATCATGCTGGAGCAGAAAATAATTTTGGACCTGAGGATGCAATTAATACTGTAAGATTAGTTGAGAATGAAATTGGAATGGATATTATAACACACATGGGTAGTTATTATAACAATTCAAAAAAAGAAATAGTTATTAAAGACCATCTAAATAAAGAGGATGAATTATTAGATATCTCAGGAACAGAATTTAGAGAATGTATAAAGAAAAAAAAATTATTCAAGCATGCAAGAAAAGAATTACAGGACTTCTTATTATCTTATAAAGGAGATTTATTTTATTAAGAATGAGTAAAATATTGCCCACAATTGGACCAATGACAGAGGATGAATCAAGTCTAAAAAAAATATTAAGTTTAAGTAGCCTTGTTAGAATAAATGGCTCTCATGGTAATCTAAAATGGCATTCTGAAATATCAAGAAAAATTAAAAAATTAAAACCAGATACAAAAATACTTTTGGATATTCCTGGGATAAAACCTCGAACCAATAATAAATTAGATGTAAATATTAAAAAAAATGAAATTATAATATTTTATTATAATTCTAATTTTTTAATTAGAAAAAAATTTTCTAAATTAAAAAAAGTTCAGATAACCAATCCACTTCCAAAAATATCAAAAAAAAGTACTTCATTTTCAATAAGTGATGGACAATTTAATTTTAAACTAATTGAGTATGGTAAAAATTATATAATTGGCAAATCTATTGAAGAATTTATTCTTAAACCAAAAAAAGGTTTGAATATTCCACTTTCTGAATATGACGAGAATCTTCAAAAAAAAATTTATTTAAAATTTCTTAAAAATTTTAAATCTGTAAAGTTTGACGCTATAGGATTAAGTTTTATACAGAACGAGTCAATTCTTAAATTTATTAAAAAAAAATATCCAAATTATATTATCGTATCTAAAATAGAAAATTCAATTGGATTAAATAATGTTTACCAGATTACTATGAATTCTGATGTAATAATGATTGATCGTGGAGACTTGAGTGCTGAAATAGGAGAAAAAAATCTTTACCAAGCAATAATAAATATTTCAAAGATTTCTAAAGACAACGGTAAGCCGTTAATAATGGCAACTGAAAATTTAGACTCTATGATGTTAAGAAAATCGCCCACAAAAAGTGAAATAATATCTTTAGGGCACAGTTTAAGCCTAAAAGCAGACAAGATTATGCTAAGTGATGAAACAGCTACTTCTGATAATTGGTATATGATTATGGAATGGCTAAATAATTTTATTTTAAATTTTGAGAAGAAAGAAATATCAGCAAATCCTAAAAAAAATAATCAAATTCTATGGCAGATACTAGATAATATAATTGATTTACCAATAGTAATTTTTTCAAAAAAAGGCTTTGCTCTTGAGCAGTTAGCAAAAATTAGGGATAATATTGATCTCACAGTTTTCACTGATAGTTCTAAAGTTAGTACTTTATGTAATTTTAGAACAAATACTAATATCTTTCATATAGACAATTTTGATAAGTCACACCTTAGTAAACACATATATAAAAATGTTAAAAAGAATAAAGAAATTATATTTAAAAACAATAATCAAGCTTTATTAATATATGTGGCATATCCAAGAAAGAATTCTAGAGCTAATACTATTTCTATTATTACTATTGAGGATTTTAAATAATGAATTTATTTAATTTTATATTAAAAAAGCTCTATAGATCGTTAAGATTAAGCAAAACAACTGAAATTGCTAACTTTCCATTTTATAAAAATGACTTAATTGGTTATTCAAAACCATTTTTAGGGCACAATTCTAATGAAGGTTTTTTTACTAGATATTATCAAGAAACTGAGGCTAATTGTCAGGAAATTAATGACTTTTACCATTTGCATTCAAGTCATCTTTTTAAGAATGAAATTCTAAAGGCAAAAAAATATAAATCTTCAGACACTTATCAAACTATATCTGATGATGAAGAATTTATTCCAATTAGTGGAACAACTAAATTAACACAAAATATAAATATAAATGATGATTTATTAGAAATAAATTCGCAAAGGTTTCATTACATAAAGACAAAAAAAAATCAAAAAACTGAAATAAAATCAAATGCAGACTTTATTGTAGGAGATAAAATAAAGTTAAATGAAATATCTAAAAATGATCATAAATTAGTTTTGTTAATTTTTGTAGATGGGCTTTATGACTTAGAAATCTTAGGAATTGGTGAATTTCCTGAACTAATGCCTAATACGTCTAACTTTTTTAAAAAAGGAACTTTTTTTAAAAAACATTATGCTAATGCAGAGTGGACTTTGCCGAGCTTTCCAAATATCTTTACTGGTGGATATACTCAAAGCCATGGTCTTTTTCATCCTAGAAAAAATTATGAGATTGGTAAACACTATGACACTTTAGGGACTTTATTTAAAAAAAAAAATTATATGACATTTCAAGTAGGTGGTGGTTGGAGAATGAATCCTGCTTACGGCTATATCAAAGGTTTTGATCGAGCTATATTTAAAAAAGAAATGGACTGTAAGGATGTAATTTCTGAATTTATTGAGAATAACCAAACATTTATAAATAGGAATCAATTTTCTTGGTTAAATTTTAATGAGTTACATCATTTTTTAAAACAAACACCCTCCATTTTTTCATCTAGAAACTTAAGTTATAAATTCTTAAAAAAAGACGTAGATGATAATAATAAATCATTATTTAAAAAATATGATCCAGTTAAGATTGAAGTTTTGAAAAGTGAAATGAAACGATTAGATTTTTATCTAGGTAGCCTTTACGATTATATTGAAAAAAATTACTCTGAAAATGAATACTTAATTAATTTAGTTACAGATCATGGCCACGCATTTTTAGATAATTCAAATTATATTTTATCAAAGTCAAGAAATCATATTCCATGGCTTATAAGAGGAAGAGACATTCCTGAAAAACAATCAAATGAACTAACTGAGAATGTAGATATATTTAAGACTTTAGTTAAAAATTGTAGTTTAGATGATTCTAATATTCTTTATGATGGAAATATTCCTAAAGATTTAGGAGGCAGCAAGGAAAGAGATTATGTTTTCGCTCAAAGTATCTATCCTGGGCAAAAATATAAGGCTGTTGTAAAAGATAAAAAATATGAATTAAGATTTGAAACTCAAGACATCGTTAAAGATAATGGAATATTTGAATTAGAACCATATAGTATTAAATTTACCCTTTTGGACTCATATAAAGATGAAATAAATGATAATGTTAAAGATAAATTTATAAAAGTTTGTTTAAAAAATGTAGATGAATGGTTAAATAAGGTAAAAAATGAAAAAAAAAATTAGAGTTTTGGTCACGGGCGCAGATGGCTTTATAGGATCACATCTGACAGAACTATTATCAAAATCAGGGTATGATGTCAGTGCACTTTCACTCTATAACTCTTTTAACAATTGGGGATGGCTAGAAGATGTTAAAGATAAAAATAAAATAAAAATTTTGACCGGCGATATAAGAGACCCAAATTTTTGTCGAAAAATTGTAAAAAATAAAGATATTATTTTTAATTTAGCAGCACTGATAGCGATACCCTACTCATATGAATCTCCTCAAAGTTATATTGATACTAACATAAGTGGTACCATGAATTTATGCGAGGCAGCTAGGGATAGTAATTGTAGACATTTTATTCAAACTTCTACTAGTGAAGTATATGGTACTGCAAAATATGTTCCTATCGATGAAGATCACCCACTGCAGCCCCAGTCTCCATACAGTGCAAGTAAAATTGGTTCAGACTCAATTGCATTAAGTTTTTATTCAAGTTTTAACTTACCAGTAACAGTTATTAGGCCATTTAATGCTTATGGACCAAGACAATCATCAAGAGCAATTATTCCAAATATCATTACCCAGATAGCTTCAGGAAAAAAAACTTTATCGCTTGGAGATACGACTCCCACTAGAGATTTCACATTAGTTTCTGATTTATGTAAATGTATTTTAAAAATTGCCAAAAACAAAAAAACAATAGGTAAAACTATTAACATAGGAACTGGAAATGAGATTTCTGTTAAAAATCTTGTTATTGAAATAAAAGAAATAATGAATAGTGATATAAAGATTATTTCCTCAAGAGACAGATTCAGGCCAAAAAAGTCGGAAGTTTTTAGATTATGCTGCGATAATACATTACTTAAAAATTTGATAAATTATTCTCCCGAAACTTCTTTTCGAGACGGCTTGGTTGAAACAATTAATTGGTTCAATAATCCATCAAATTTATCTAAATATAAAACAGATATATATAATATTTAAGGGACAGGAGATTAACTAGTGACTAAAAACTATATCCCTCTACATGAGCCTAAATTTAACGGGAATGAAGTTAAATACTTAAAAGAGTGTATTCGTTCTTCATGGGTTTCAACAAATGGTTTATTTATCAAAAAATTTGAAAAGCATATTGAGAAATATACTAAATCAAAATATGCAATTTTTTGTATAAATGGAACTCATGCACTACAAATTAGCTTATTAGTTGCAGGTGTAAAATCAGGGGATGAGGTTATTGTTCCTACGATTACTTTTATTGCTCCTATAAATGCTATTTCTTATAACCATGCAAAACCAATATTTATGGATTGTGATGAATATTATAATATTGATGAAGAAAAGACTATAGAGTTTATTAATAAAGAAACAATTTACAAAAATGGTTTTACGATTAACAAGAAAACGAAAAAAATAATTCGAGCCATAATAGTCGTTCATACATTTGGAAATGCAGTAAATCTCAATCAACTTGTTCCTTTATGCAAGAAGAGAAATATAAAAATAATTGAAGATGCTTCCGAGGCTCTTGGAACGCATTATATAAAGAATGAGAAGTATGCAGGTACAGTTGGTGATTTTGGAGTTATATCATTTAATGGAAACAAAATAATTACCTCAGGTGCAGGCGGTATGATTCTTGTCAAAAATAAGAAAAATTACGATAGAATAAAATATCTAATTTATCAGGCAAAAAATGATGCACTAAATTTTATTCATAATGAAATAGGATATAATTTTGCTCAGACAAATCTAAATGCTGCTTTAGGTTTAGCTCAGCTTGAAAATATTGAAAAGATTATTTCTGCAAAAGAAAAAATACACGATACCTATAAGAAAAATCTTAATTTAACACCCAATTTGAAATTAGTTAATGTTCCTGAATATAGTAAAAATAATTACTGGTTAAATATCTTAAAAGTAAATAGAAAATATAAGAAAAAATTGCTGCATTTCTTGAATAAAGAAAGAATACTTGCTAGGCCTGTATGGCAACTAAATCATTTACAAGTAAAATATAAGAATTGTCAAACATATAATATTCAGAAAGCGGTATATCTTCATAAGACCTCTATATGTTTACCTAGTAGTTACCATCTTAGAAAAGAAGATTTATTTAGAGTGATTAAAACGCTGACTAACTTTAAATTTTAGATATTAAATAACAAAATACAAAAATGATTAATAAATTTTTTATTTTAATAGCATCTAATGAGTTATTTTAGAGTTATTCCAAGATTAGATATTAAGGGTTCAAGCTTGGTAAAAGGAATTCACCTTGAGGGACTTAGAGTCTTAGGGAGTCCTGAATTATTTGCAGAACAATATTATCTAGAAGGTGCGGATGAACTTATTTATCAAGATGTAGTAGCAAGTCTTTACGGAATAAATAGTTTGGAAAAAATCATTACAAAAACTGCAAAAAATATCTTTATTCCACTCACTGTTGGTGGCGGGATTAGAAATGAAGATGATATTAATCGTGTCTTACGAGCAGGGGCAGATAAAGTAGCAATTAATACTGCTTTTATTAATGAACCATCATTTATAAACAAGGCAAGTAAGATGTTCGGCTCATCGACAATAGTTGCCTCAATTGAAGTTATACGCAGTAAGGATGGAAGATATCTTGCATATACCGACAATGGTAGAGAATATACTGGAAAAGATTTAGTAGAATGGGTTTGTGAAGTTCAAGATAGAGGCGCTGGTGAAATAATCTTAACCTCTATTGATAATGAGGGTACAGGAGAAGGTTATGATCTGAACTTAATTGAAAAGATAGCAAAGGGTGTCGAAATTCCATTGATTGTTCATGGTGGTGCTGGAGTATTAGAAGATATTATTAATGTAGCAAAATTTACTAATGTTAGAGGTGTTTCCTTTTCTTCTATAACACATTATTCTCTACTCAAAAAATATGAATTTTCAAAAAACCAAAATATTATTGATGGAAATACTGAATTTTTATCTTACAAAAAAGAGTTTAAAAATTTTAAGAATGTTTCAATTAATGATATTAAAAAATCATTATCTTCGAACAATATTCCAGTTCGGAATTAAATAAATGACAGATATTTCAATAATTGATTATAACGCAGGAAATTTATTTAGCATTAAATCTGCATGTGAAAAAGTTGGCCTCAATGCAATTATTACTGGTAACCCAGAAGTAATTATCAACTCAAAGGCAGCAATATTGCCAGGGGTGGGAGCATTTGGAGAAGCAATGATTAATTTAAAATCAAATCAACTTGATAAAGTAATTGTTGATTTTATAAGTCAAGAAAAACCTATGTTAGGAATATGTTTGGGAATGCAACTTCTTTTTGATAAAAGTGAGGAATTTGGTTCTTCTTCCGGATTAGGAATAATTAGAGGAACTGTTAATAAATTTGATTTTAAAGAAAGTGAATTAAAAAAACAAATACCACATACAGGATGGAATACAATTCGAGCTGACGAAAAAGACTGGAGCAAAAGTATATTAAGTATGAATAATCAAAATGATTTTATGTATTTTGTTCATTCATATTACTGTACTCCAGAAGATAAAAGAAATATTCTTTCAATGACTAATTATGGAGGCATTGACTTTTGCTCTGCAATTTCATATAAAAATGTTTTTGCCACTCAGTTTCATCCAGAAAAAAGCGGAGAAAAAGGTTTAAATATATATAAAGAGTTTAGAAATTTAATTAGTTAAGATTATGAGCAAAAAAATAATGTACAATCTTCCTGAAAATGTAAAGTTCTGTTCTGAATGTGTAATTTCAAATCAAAGACCTTCTTCATATCCAGAATTTAAGCATACTAAAGATAGAAAAGGTGCAAGATATATTAATTTTGATGAAAAAGATGTTTGTGATGCCTGTAATCATGCTAAAGAAAAAAATCTTATTGATTGGAATCAGAGAGAAAATGAATTAGTAAAACTTCTTGATCAATATAGAAGTTCAAATGGTTCTTACGATTGCATAATACCTGGCAGTGGTGGAAAAGATAGTGCGTTTCAATCTCATATACTTAAATACAAGTATGGCATGAATCCATTAACTGTAACATGGGCTCCAATAATGTACACAGATTACGGATATGAAAATTGGATTAATTGGATTGAAGAAGGTGGATTTGACAATATATTAATCAAATCCTCCGGAAAAGTTATGAAAAAGTTAACAAAACTTTCCATTGAAAATTTATTGCATCCATTTCAAACTTTTTTCTATGGTCAAAAAAATTTAATTCCAAAAATTGCTGCAAAATTCAATATACCACTTATTTTTTATGGTGAAAATGAAGCTGAATATGGCAATCCTATTGCTGATAATTCTTCTTCATTAAGAGATAAATCTTACTGGATTGCAAATAATCTAAGTGAAATGTATTTAGCTGGAGTCTCACTAAAGGAATTGGATGAAAATCATAACCTTTCAATGAAAGACTTATATAATTTTATTCCAGCTATAGATGGTGAGTTTGATAATATTGACTTAAAAATTCATTATTTAGGATACTATTTAAGATGGACCCCTCAAGAGGCTTATTATTATGCAGTTGAAAATACTGGTTTTAAAGCTAGACCATTTAGGTCTCAAGCCACTTATAGTAAGTACAGTAGTATCGACGATAAAATAGACGACTTACATTATTACACAACGAGAGTTAAGTTTGGCTTAGGAAGAGCTTCTTATGATGCCAGTCAAGAAATTAGAAACAAACATATCACTAGAGATGAGGCTAAGTTACTTGTCGATAAATTCGAAAATGAGTTTCCTGATAAATATTTCAATGAATTAATGAATTATCTAGATATGAAAGAGGATTATTTTCACTCATTGTGCGATAAATTTAGACCTCCTCATTTATGGAAAAAAGTAAATGGTGAATGGAAACTTCGTCATAACGTAAATAAAACAGGAACTGACGATTAATAATGAATAAAATCAGTGTGGTCACAGGAACCAGAGCTGAGTATGGATTACTTAGTAATTTAATTAAACTAATAAGTGCAGATAAAAATTTTAATTTGCAATTAATTGTTACAGGATCACATTTAACAAAAAAACACGGTAATACAATAAAAGAAATTCAGAAAGATAAGATTCATATATCAGAAAGAATAAGTATTCTTAAAAATTCAGACTCTCCAATGGATATATTGAGTGCAACTTCCAATGCAATTATAAAGATAGGCTCTTCACTAAAAAAATTTTCTCCTGAAGCAATAATAATTTTAGGCGATAGATTTGAAATTTTAGGTGCCGCAATTTCAGCTCAATTTTTAAGGATACCAATTATTCATTTTCATGGAGGGGAAAGAACTGAAGGTCTGATTGACGAAGCAATACGTCACTCTATAACTAAAATGTCCGCTCTGCACTTTGTTGCAAATGAAATCTATAAAAAAAGAGTCATCCAACTTGGTGAAAATAAAAAAAATATATTTAATGTTGGTGGAATGGGTATTGATGTTATTAAAAAAACAACTTTAATAAAAAAAGAAAAACTTGAGAAAGAATTGAAATTAGTTTTTTATAAAAAGATATTCGTTATAACTTTTCATCCAGTAACTCTTGAGAATAATTCTTCAGAATTACAATTTTCTAATCTTCTTAAAGTATTGAATAGATATAAAGATGTTTCATTAATTTTTACTTCCCCAAATTCTGATATGAATAATAGAATCATCTTTAAATTGATAACCAAATTTATGAAGAAAAATCCAAATGCATCATTTCACGAGTCCTTAGGGCGGAAAAAATATTATTCATTGTTAAAAATATGTGATCTTGTTATTGGAAATTCTTCAAGTGGAATTATTGAGGTTCCCTATTTTAGAAAGCCAACAATAAATATTGGTGATCGACAAAATGGCAGATTAAAGTCCTCAAGTATTATTGACTGCAAAACTTCTAAAAAAAGTTTACAGGATTCAATAAAACTAGCTCTTAGTAAAAAATTTCTCAATAAATGTCGAAAAAATACAAATTATTACGGAACAGGAGGAGCAAGTTTAAAATCTTTTAATATTATTAAAAAAAGGATTAATAATTTGACCGTGAAAAAACCATTCAACGATATTGATTTTAAAATATGAAAGTATTGTACATTGGAAATGTATGGCTCTCTATAAGATTACTCGAGATTTTAGTTAAAAATAAAATTGAGATTGTTGGAGTTGTAACAACCAGAAAATCTAAATTTAATACTGATTACAAAGATCCTACAAATCTATGTAAAAATAATAAAATTGATATTCATTACACAAAAAGTGTTAACTCAAAAAATACAGTTTCATGGATAAAAAATAAGTCTCCAGATTATATTTTTTGCTTTGGATGGTCTCAGATTTTAAATAAAGAAATTTTAAAAATACCAAAAAAACACGTTATTGGTTTTCATCCATCTCAACTACCATTATTTAGAGGAAGGCATCCTATTATATGGTCAATTATTCTGGGTTTAAAAAAAACTGCTTCCACATTTTTTATTATTAATGAAAACATCGATGATGGCCCGATCATCAATCAAAAAATGATTAAAATTACTAATAATGAAACATCTCTTAATCTATATTTAAAAATAATAAAAAAAGCTGAAGAGCAAATCAAAGAGATAATTATTTCTCTTAGAAAAGATAAGCTTAAGATAGTAAAAAATAAAAAAGTGAAAAAAACATTTTTAAGAAAACGCAGTTTTGTGGATGGACAAATTGATTGGAGAATGAGAGCAGTTGATATTGATAGATTAGTAAGAGGGCTAAGTGCACCCTATCCTGGAGCACATATAATATTTAAGAATAATTTATATAAAATTTGGGAGGTAAAAATTGTAAAAAATAATCAATTTATTGAACCAGGAAAAGTAATTTCAAATAAAATAGATAAACCAATTGTAAAATGTGCTGATGCATCTATAAAGATAATCAAAACTGAACCTAAGCTTGTTTTGAAGGATAATGATTATTTATGAATAAAGTTTGTATTATTGGTCCGCATGCAGATGACGAAACTCTTGGTTGTGGAGGAGCAATCTTAAGACATAAAAAAAATGGTGATAAAGTTTACTGGATATGTGTCACTTCAATGAAAGCTAGTAAATTTTGGTCAGAAAAACAAATAAAGAAAAGAGATATTGAAATTGATAAAGTTACTAAGGCATATGGAATAGAAAAGTTTATTTCTTTAGACTTGCCACCCGCTGAGTTAGATACCATTCCGATGTCAAAAATAATTAGTTCACTCTCAAAGGTAGTCAACAAAATTAAACCCAAAGTTTTATATATTCCCTATTATGATGATGCGCATGATGATCATTTAGCCGTTGCCAGTGCTATTAATGCCCTGGGTAAATGGTTTAGATATCCTTTTATAAAGAAAATAGTTTGCTATGAAACAATTTCAGAAACTGATTTTAGTATAATTTCAGAAAATTCTTTCAAACCTAATCTCTTCATAGATATAACTAACTATCTAAAGAAAAAAATTGAAATTATGAAAATTTATAAAAGTGAGATTTCCAAGCATCCATTTCCAAGATCAATTGAGGCAATTAAATCACTAGCATTACTTCGTGGCTCTCAATCTGGTTACAAATATGCTGAAGCATATAAAATTTTGATCGAAAGAGAATAACAAATTAATTACTATTTAATAAATTCATCCACCTGATAATCTTGATCAGATTTATTACCAATTATTTCAAAAAACTTTGAAGCGCTCAGACCAGTCGCCGGTCGCTTACAAGTTATATTCTCTTTGCTAAATTTTTCACCTTTTTTTATTTTTTTTAGTGCGACTACAGATCTTCTTATTATTTTTTGGTTTTCTAATTCACAATCTACTATTTTTTTTTGTTCATCACCAAGACTTATCTTAATTTCCTTTAAAATAGAAATCATGTTCTTTAATTCTTCCGTAGTGATTGATGCTTTATGGTCAGGGCCAGGCAAGTCTTTGTCCTTAGTAAAATGTTTTTCAATTATTGTAGCTCCAACACTTACGGCTGATAAAGAAGCAGAAATACCCTCACAATGATCAGAATAACCAACAGCACATTTGAATTTATCAGCGAGAGTTTTAATACAGTTAATATTGGCTTCAGATAATATTGCAGGATATTCACTAATACAATGTAAAATAGCTATCTTCTCATTTGGAATAAAATTTCTTTGAATTAATTTTTCAAATGTTTTTTCCTCATCATTGATTAAATCATTATGGTTGATGAGATTATATGCAGCAATAATTTCATTAATATTTGATGCGCCCGTTGAAATAATTGTAGGCATTGATTTGCTTGCTATATGATCTAAAAAATCATAATTATCAATTTCTCCAGATGGGATTTTGATAGTTTTCATGTCAATTTCATCGATTAAAAAGTCAAGACTATCTTTATCAAATGCTGTAGAAATAAATTCTATTCCAATGTCTTGAGCGTGTGTCGATAAATCCTTAAAAGTATCTTTGCTTAATTCTAATTCTTTTAGCATTTCAATTTGACTTTTAGATTTTACATTCTTTGATTGATATTTTGCTTTTGGAGCGTCCTTAATACATACTTTATCAGGGTCAAAAGTTTGAAATTTTACTGCATCCGCATTCGCCTGCTTTGCTAAATCTATCATTTCATGAGCCAGCTTATGGCTGCCATTATGATTTACTCCAGCTTCGGCAATAATGAATAAATCATTTTCTAGAAATTTCACTTTAAATCTTTTTTTTTATGAATGATAAGAATTTTATAGGTGAAAAATCACCAATTGATGGAGATAAGGCTTTAGAAAAAAATTTTACATATTCTGAGTTTCTTCTAAATTCTTGATTAGTAAGATCCAATATATTTGGATGCATTACTCTTGATACATAGTAATGTGTTGATAAAAATTCTTTTTTAGTAGAATCAAAGTCTATTAACTCGGGCGTATCAAAAAAATTATCATCTAAATATAAATTATGATGAGCGGGGGGGAGAGCGGAAAGTTTAAATTCTTCTCTGGCTAAGTTCAGTGCTTTCAGACCAGAAGAAAAGCATTCTATAAAAATAAGTAAGCCATCATCTTTAACACAATTGATTATATTTTTTAATGCGAGTGTCTGATCGTCTTTATCTAATAAATTAATAATAACTCGCTGACAGACTAGAATATCAATTTTTTCATTTAAAATTTTTATTTCATTCCTTATGTCACCACTATAAATATTAATATTATACTTTCCAACTTTTTCATCAGCAAGGTTTCGAAGTGAGTCATTTTGTTCAATGCCTCTAAGTTTAATATCAGTGAAATTTTTGGAGAGCATGTCCAGTGTATATCCATTCCCACATCCAACATCTACCAGGCTGTAATCTTTTTTTTCTGATTTAATATATTTTCTTATTGTATCTACAATAAAGTCGGTTTCCGTGTCTCTGACAAAATCATTATCCATTGTACAAGAGGGTTTATCTTTATTATCAACCGCAACTTTGTCGTAGTGTTCTTTAATTGCTTGATCATAATTACTAGAATTTTTATTGTTCATTTTTTTATATATAACTTATGATTAATATAGTATTAATTTAACTATTAAATAAATATTAAACTAAAATCAAGTAATATAATAATAATTTATGATATTACATTATATCTATCTTAAAAATAAATTTCATGAAAAATTATTTTATTAAATCTCATTCTACAATAGAAAAAGCTCTAGAACTATTCACTAAGACAGGTTTGAATACTTTGATAGTAGTTAATAATAGAAATATTTTTCTAGGCACCTTATCAAATGGTGATGTAAGGAAAGGTATTTTAAATTCTATGAAGTTATCAACTACAATTGATAAATTATATAACAAAAATAGTACCTATTTTACATTAGATAATTTTGTAGAAAATGAAGTAAGAAAAGTATTTATTAAAAAAAAGTTTGATATTATTCCAATAATAAATAATAAAAATAAAGTAGTAAAAGTTTTAAAATTATTAGAGTTTCTTAAAGATAAAAAAAGAAACAGATCTAATTATAAGAAAACAAATAATAATCTTAAAAATATAAATACAGTAATTATGGCAGGGGGTCTTGGAACACGTATGATCCCATTTACAGAAGTATTGCCAAAGCCATTAATACCTATTCAAGGTAAGCCAGTTATTAACCATATTATAGAGAACTTTATGGAATATGGACTTAAGAAGCTATGGCTTACAATAAATTTTAAAGGACAATTATTAAAATCCTATTTAAATGAAACGAAATATGCAAAAAATATTTCTTATTACGAGGAAAAAAAACAATTAGGTACTGTTGGAGCTTTAAAAAATATTCAGAAAAAACTTAGCAAGGTTTTTATATTAACTAATTGTGATACAATTATTGATACTGATTATGCAGAAATTTTATCTTTTCATAAAAAAAATAAATATGATTTGACTATTGTCGTGGCATTAAAAGATTTTAATATTCCTTATGGTGTGTGTAAGCTTGATGAAAATGATAATTTTCTTAATTTAGAAGAAAAACCAAATATTCAAATGTTGGTTAATTCTGGAATGTATATTTTAAATAATGAAGTAATAAATTTAATTCCAACAAGTAGATTTGATATGAATAATTTATTAACAAAACTAAAATCTACTAATAAAAAAATCGGTGTATATCCAGTTCCAGCTGGTGCATGGATTGATGTAGGCAATTGGACGGAATATCAAAAGGTATTAGATAATCAAGCGATTTAATTGATGAATAGAGTGCTTATAATTGGATATGGTTCTATAGGCCAAAGACATGCAAGGATTCTTTGTGCAATGAAAAAGATTAAAAAAGTGTATGTCTTTTCAAGTCAAAAAATAAAACAAACTGATAAAGTTCTTAAAGTAAGTGGTAAAAGTTATCTAAATCTTAATGTAGATTATATAATTATTTCGAATCCATCATCATTGCATTTAAAAACAATTAAATTAATTGAAGAAAACTATAAAGATAAAAAAATTTTGATTGAGAAACCATTATTTGACAAGTGTCACATAATTACCCCCAAAAAAAATTTTTACTATATTGGGTATAATCTTAGATTTCATCCTGTTATAAAAAAAATTAAAAAATTAATATATAGAAAAGAAATTTGGAATGTAGAGATAAAGCAACAATCTTATCTTCCTGAATGGAGAAAAAATATAAAATACTATAATTCTACTACAGCAAAAAAATCAACAGGTGGAGGTGTCTTGCTTGAATTAAGTCACGAATTAGATTTAGCAATGAATTTATTTGGCAACTTAAATCCATTATTCGCAATAAATATAAAAAAAAGTAACCTTAAAATTAATACCGATGACATACTACTAGTGACCGGTATAATTCCTTATCATAAAAATAAAATTATTTTTAATCTTTCAAGTAATATTTTCTCCAAAAATTTAAAAAGAGAAGTAATAATTAACGGTAAGAATTTAAGTATAATTGGTGATTTGGTAAATAATACGATTAAATCGTATATTAATAACAAAAATAGTATAAATAAATATTCAAATTTTAATATTGATCAGATGTATATTGATCAGCATAACGCAATATTGAATAACAAATCAAATATAGTATGTAGTTTCAGTGAAGCACAAAAAGTAATGAAATTAATAAGTAAAATAAAAAAAATTAATAAAAGAATTTATTAATATGGAAAAAATATGTTTTTTATGTATGAGGGGCAACTCAAAGGGTGTTAAAAATAAAAATCTAAAAAAAATTAATGGAGTACCTCTTTTAAAATATACAATTGATCAAGCAAAGAAATCAAAAATATTTGATAAGATCATAATATCATCTGACAGTAAAAAAATTATAAATACTGGTAAAAAATACGGAATTAATGACTTTATTTTAAGACCTAAGTACTTGGCATCAGATAGCGCAGGAAAGCTAGAAGTTTTAAAACATGGCTTAAAAGAAGCGGAAAGAATTTATTCAAAAAAATATGATATCATTTTTGATTTGGATGTTACATCTCCTTTGAGAAATATAAATGATATTAAAGAAGCCTTCAAAATATTTAGAAGTAAAAATGCATCCAAATTGATAACTGTTACTCATGCAAGAAAAAATCCTTATTTTAACCAGGTGATGGTAAAAAATAATAATGTTAAATTGGTGAAAAAAAGTAAGAATACTATTGTAAGAAGACAAAGTGCACCAACAATTTATGATATGAATGCATCTATTTATATTTTTAAACGATCTACATTAATAAGAAGTAAGGAAATCTTTCCAAGAAACACTGTGATTTATTTAATGCCAGAAGAAAGGTCTGTTGATATAGATAATAAATTAGATTTTAAGATTGTAGAAATGCTCTTAAAAGAGAAAGAAGTTAGATTATGAAAAATGTAGTTATAACAGGAGGTTGCGGTTTGATAGGATCTTCATTTGTAAAATCGCTTTCAAAAAAAAACCTTAATATTTTTATTGCTGATTTAAATCAAAAAAAAGCAAAAGAATTGATTAAAAGTATTGGCAGTGAGAATGTTTTTTATTTTAACTTTGATGTAACCAAAGATAGATCTATTGATCAGACATTTAAAAAAATTGTTGCTAAATATAAATCAATTGATGCTTTAATCCATTGTGCTTATCCAAAGTCTAAACAATTAGGAACTCCTTTTGGAAGACTTGAGAGAAAGTATTTAAATTTAGAATTTGATTATCACCTTTCGAGTACAATTATTCTGTCCCAGAAAATAATTAAAATATTTTCTAAACAAAAAAAAGGTAACTTGATTTTTTTATCCTCAATTCAAGGTATATCACCTCCAAAATTTGAACATTACTTCGGTACCAATATGACATCTCCCATAGAATACTCTGCATTAAAATCGGGTATAATTTCTATAACAAAATACTTAGCAAAACTTCATAAAAAAAATAACATAAGAATTAATTGTATTAGTCCAGGTGGTATTATTGATAATCAACCCAAAAAATTTTTAAAAAATTACTTAAAATCAACTGGTTCAAAAGGAATGTTAGATCCTGAAGATTTAAACTCAGCTATATCATTTCTCTTATCGAGTAGTTCAAGATATATTAATGGACAAAATATTATAATAGATGATGGCTGGTCTCTATGATTAAGAATAAATAAAAGTATAAATTTAATAATTTTTTAGATAAGCAAATGAAAATATTAGTTACTGGAGGTGCGGGCAATATTGGAGGTTCCTTATGCAGAGAACTTGTAAAAGATAACACAAACTTTGTCGATATTGTTGATAATCTATCTACTGGATCAAGAGATAAACTTCCAGCATTAGAATTTGATAATTGGAAATTTTATGAAATCGATATCAATGATGAATATGAATTTAACAAAAGTTTAGAAACAAAAAATTACGATTATATATTTCATTATGCAGCTGTAGTCGGTGTAAATAGAACGTTAGAAAATCCCAAATTAGTTTTAAATGATATTGAGGGAATTAAAAATGTTCTCAATTATGGGAAATTAAATAATGTTAAAAGAATTTTTTTTTCGTCATCTTCAGAAGTTTATGGAGAACCAGTTGAGATTCCTCAGAAAGAAAATACAACTCCTTTAAATTCAAAGTTGCCTTATGCAGTTGTGAAAAATCTTGGTGAGTCATATTTTAGAGCATATAATCAAGAAGATAATTTAAAATATACTATTTTTCGTTTTTTTAATACATATGGCCCTTTACAAAGTGAAGATTTTGTCATCACAAAATTTATAAAACAAGCTCTATCAAATCAAGATTTAACAATTTATGGAGATGGATCTCAAACCCGTACATTTTGTTTTATAGATGATAATATTAAAGCAACCATTAAATGCTTAAAAGATAATCAATTTATAAATGATGTACTTAATATTGGAAGCGATCAAGAAATCTCTATATTGGAGTTAGCTGAATTAATTATTCGCGTCACAGAATCAAATTCAAATATAATATTCTTACCTGCATTACCTGAGGGTGATATGACCAGAAGGAAGCCTGATATTACTAAAATGAAATCAATAATGGAAGAAGAGCCTATCTCATTGGAAGAGGGTATTTTAAAATCAGTAGAGAAATTAAATAGTAAGGGTACATAGTTTTTACAAATGGTATCTTGCTCAATAATAATTCCCACCTTAAATGAAAAAGATTTTATTGATGATTGCTTAGAGTCAATAATTAAAAATAACTCAATAATAGATGATTCAGAAATAATAATTATTGATGGAGGAAGTGATGATGGAACAATAGAGTTGATCAATAAATGGTGTGAAAAATATGAATTTATTAAACTTTTAAATAATCCAAAGAAAATAACTCCATCAGCACTTAATATTGGTGTACAGAATGCGATTGGTAAATATATTGTGCGTCTTGATGCTCACACAATTTATTGTGAAAATTATATAGATAAATTAGTAGAATTTTTAGAGCATAGTCCATCAGATGTAATGAATGTCGGTGGGACCATTCAAACCAAATCGAAAAAAAATAATTTTATATCTAATTGTATAGCAATTGTACTAGCTTCTAAATTTGGTGTTGGCAATTCCTTTTTTAGAACTGAAAAGGTTAAAAAGAATATAGTTGTCGATACAGTGCCGTTTGGAGTATTCAGGAAAACAATTTTTGATGAGATTGGTTTATTTAATGAAAATGAACCAAGAAATGAAGATTTAGAATTTAATCAACGAATAGTAAATAGGGGATTTAAAATCATGCTTTTAGCAGGTGTAGAAAGTATATACTTCTCAAGAAATACTTTTAAATCTTTCTTAGCTCAATCATTCGATAATGGTTTTATTGTTATGAATAAAGTCAGACTTTGGTCTTCATTTCATAAGATTCGACATTATGTCCCATTTTTATTTTTAATGTATATTATCTTTTTTTGCTTCAATTCATTATTAATAAGAAATGAATTTTTTAATAATATTTTTATAGCAATTGCAATTTTATATTTTTTGTTAAATATTTTCTTTTCCTCAATAAATTCTTTTTTAATTAAAAAAAAATTTTATTTCATACCATTAATTTTTATATATTTTTCATTACATGTTACCTATGGCTTAGGATCAATTTACGGATTAATTGATATTTTTAAATTTACAAAGAAGAAAGATATATAGTTAAAAATATGTCTAGATTAAATAACTTATTTATTTTTTTACTTTCTTTATATGCACTCCTTTGGGGAACCGCTTGGAATATTAAGTATATTAATTTAAATATCACAGAACTCTTTCTACCATTAATTTTGTTTTATTCTCTTATTAAAATTTATATTGATCAAAAATCCCCATTTACTTCCAATAATTTAATATTTTTTTTTATAGTATCGTTTATCATAACTGTATATCTAGGTATTGGCTTAATAGAGATCAATAATTTATCTAACACTTCAAGTGATATTTTTTATGCGATCTCTTATTATATTAAGATTATTATTTTTTTCTTTTTTAGCTATTTAATTTCTTCTATTTTAGATAGTGAAGAAAACATTGAAAAATTTATTAAGTATTTTTTCCTAATGCTAATTCCACTATATTTTTTTTTACATTATAGATATGCATTTATTTATGAGACTTACCACGTTGGAGTTTCTCTTGATGGTCTTGGTTTAAAGAATGGAAAAAATTCATTTGGAGGAATGATAGCTTTGTTAGCTCCATTTATTTTATCAAGTTTATTTAAAAAGAATAGGAATAATCTATTTATATTTTTATCTACAACAGTTATCTTATTAAGTTCATACTTCATTTATTCCAGAGCAATGGCTATTGTTGTGGCTATTGAAATTGCTGTAATAATCTTTCTTTTAGATCGTGGAATTAAAAAGATATTAATTATGAGCCTTATATTTTTATCATTTTTTTTAATATATAAGAATTACGAGGAGGACGTACTAAAATATTTTTTAAAAAGTGATTATGAGTCATTTCAAGATGATAAACTTTACAATATTGAAGATATAGAAAACGAATATAAGAAAGAATACTTATTTTTTGATACACATAGAGGTTGGCTACTTTATGAAGCTGTACAAGGCGCTAAAGATAATAATTTTATTGGTAGTGGCATAGGAACTTTTAGAGTAAGGCTTACAAACCTAGGGAATAGAACAGAAACACATAATGATATAGCTCTTATATTTTATGAAATAGGAATGATAGGACTATCAATTTTTATTGTAAGTATTTCTGTCTGTCTTATAAAAAGTTATAAAGTTTTTAAATCATCAAGAAACTATCTTTATAGAGCCATAATCGCTTCTCTTGTCGGATTAGTATCATTGATGCTTTTTTCAAATTTTATAAGCACCTTTATGTTTTGGTTAATCATAGGTCTATATATCTCTCTGATAAAAGCTAGGCAAAAGAAATTGGATTTGAAAAGTGAATAAAAAAGATAAATCATTTGAGTCATTTTTAGAAGTAGCTTTTCCTATTAAAAATCCTTTTTTAAGGAAGGATAATGGAATTATTCACAA
>MDTG01051550.1_pt1 | contig 35706 bp, 31 predicted proteins | sample 811421 | NCBI WGS metagenome assembly MDTG01 (sample SAMN05326645, study PRJNA326480) | marine metagenome | isolation source: seawater | place: Pacific Ocean: South East | collected 2011
AAAGAATAACCTATCAGCTTTCAGAATCTAGGTTCTTTCTTCTTAGATAAATGTTCCTGTAGTAAATAAGGTAAGTTCTATTAATGACAAGATCTGCGAATCTGTATTCCACATTAGGCAGTTTCTTAATGCCTCGACAAATTCCAATTCTTGTTTTGTCTCCTCGGGGTTTAAGATATCAGACCGAAATCCCCCAATCCCACGACGACAAAGAAAATATCGCATCAAAAAAGAGCGCTGTGCAAAATCACACGCACATCATATCGTAGAGAGTATCGCATAATCATGTTCGCGACGACGACGACGCAGAGGAACCACCACCACCACCGTTTGTTCGTCGCCTCTCGGGGAAGACAACACGCGTCGGCGGCGGTTTGTGTTGCGTTCGGAGGAGAACGAGGACACAAAGGATTTACTCCTACTACATGCGGTTTTTGCCAACACTTTGGTGATGAGCGACGACGACGACAACGCGAGAGGAGGACTCGTTCGACCTGTGCTCGGGTGCGCGACGACGACGAAAAAGACGACGACGCTTTCATCAAAGCGCCTTTAAAATGGGGTGTTGGCCCCGAGAGAAGACCGCGACGACGCTCGACGAACGGCGTGCGAACGAGGTCAACGACGACAGCGGGAGGGGCAGGAAGTTTTGGCGGATTCCACGCGTTCGCAGCAGATGCCGCTGGAGCAAACAACACCCAAAGCGGCGCGACGCGATTGTGGTCGTCCAATCCAGAGGACGTTTCCCTCTTGGCCATTCTCCGGTGTCTCGCGTTTACGTCGTGGACGTTCGCCTTAGCCGTGCCTCTGTTCGCGTCCATGTGTCTCATGTTCCCGTTGTGCTACGCGTTCGACCGAACGCGGCGGTACGCGCTGTCCTTTGTCAACGATCTCTGGGCGATATGCTCGACGACGCCGTTCGTGAACATTACCGTCGAGGGAAGAGAACATCTGCCGCGACAAGACGAAGCGGCGGTGTACGTCGCGAACCACCAGTCGTTCATGGACATTTTCAGTTTGTTCCACTTGAGACGACCGTTTAAGTTCATCTCCAAGACGAGCAATTTTATCATCCCGATCATTGGATGGTCGATGTTTTTAACCGGGCACGTGCCGCTGAAACGCACCGACCGAAGGTCGCAAATGGAAACGTTGAAGATTTGCCGCGAGACGTTGCGAAAGAACGGTTCCGTCTTGTTCTTCCCGGAAGGCACTCGATCCGTGGACGGGACCATGGCGGACTTCAAAAAAGGCGCGTTCTCCGTCGCCGCGAAGGAGAACGTGCCCGTCGTTCCCATCACGTTGATCAACACCGGCGGCGTCATGCGAAACGGCAAAGAGTGGATGATGCGTGGCGGAGACGTTAAAGTCATCGTGCACCCGAGGATCGCCCCGAGCGAAAACGCGGACGAGTTGTGCGAGAAGAGCGAGAAGGTTATCAAGGAAAGTTTAGTGAATAATAGCTGAAAAAAGAAGAGATGCCCTTTTTGTGTACCGCCAGAAAGCGTCGTCGTCCTCGGAAAGTCGTCTCGCGTTCGTTCGTTTTGTGGGGAGTTTGTTCGCATTCGTTTGGTCTTCGTCGTCGTCCTTTCGCGTCTTCGTTCGTCCGTACTCTAAGTGTAGTAAGGCACCATCATTTCCTTCATAAAAAAATCTCTTTCGACAGCGACGTCTTTTCCTTCGTCTCGTGTCGTCGTCGTCGTCTTCCAACGGCAGGCGAAACCAAGATGGTGGCCCCCGACGTCGTCTCGCGGTTTGCGACGCTCGCGACGCGCTTTTGCGCGACCGTCGCGTCACCGTTTCGCGGCGCCGATGCCGACGCAGTTTCCCCGACTTTTTTGTCGACTTTGACGGCGCATCATCATTTTCATCGAGGATCTTCGGTGCCGTTCTTCTTCTGTCTGACAGTCGTTGGCCCCGTCGCCCTCCTCGCTGTCTTGCGCGCGAAACGCGCGCTGACGATGCGGTCGCTGCGAAGGAACGGCATCGCGACCATGGCGAACCGGCGAAAACGAATTGGATGGAGTTTGAGCGATGTGGTGTCGACGAGGACGCCGCCGACAAGGCCGAGGAGGAGCGGAAGAGAAGACTTCGAGGCGAAGGAGGAGAGAGAAGGCAAAATGCACTTAGTAGACAGGATCGAAGGATGGATGAGCGGCAGCGAGGAAGCGTGGTCGTTAGCATCGGGATCGGGATCGACATCGAGGGATGAAGACGACGACGACGACGACGCTCGCTCGCGCGTCAAAAACAAGAGGATATTCGGCGCCACGTCTTCTCTCTTCACCGGCTCGTGTCCGTTTGCGCACGTCGGTTCCAGCGAAAGCGCTCGAAAAATATTGAAAGAAGGCGGTACGGAGAAGATGCCGGCGTATTCAGCGTTTAAACGATTCGCCGGGAACGGGTTGTTCACGTGTGCGAATGAAGAGGAATGGCACGAGAAACGCGCGGAGGTGTTGAAAGCGTTCGGAAGGGTTGGCGTCGGGAAGTTGAGGAGAGTCGCGGAGAAGTGGGTGAAAGAGTTAGTGAGGGAGATTAGAGAGAAGATTAACAAAAAGGGAGGAGACGATGATTCTGCGGTGATGGTGACGTTATTGCCTTTGTTACAAAGAGTCGCGCTGAGGATTACGTTCGAGTATTTGTGCGGGATTTCGATGGAAGAGGCGTGCATGAGGATGAGCACGAATTCGAAAGAAAAGAACACCGAGTTTAGTAGTGGAAACTGCGATGATTGGAAAGCGATTGAGACGGAATATTTAGAGTGCTCGACGATTTTGCGACGCATCATCCCGGCGCGCGCTCGTTCGATATGGATTCTATCTGACTTTTTGTATTACACGTTTTCGAGTGTCGGGCGAGAAGAGAAATGCGCTATTGAAAAAGCGCAATTATTGGCAGAGATTGCGGTGGAAACGTGCACGGAGAAGTCGGCGTTACGGGAGATTATTAACGGCAAAGCGCACGGGAAACGCGCGACGGATGCGGTGGAGGAAGCGACAACGCTGTTGTTCGCTGGTCACGATACGCAAAGCGCTACGATGTGCTGGGGAATATTAGAGCTCATCAAGCACGAAAAGATACAAGAGGAGTTGAGGTGTTCGTTGCGCAAGAAACGACGAACGGAAATGGAAGAAAATAATGAACGGCATCTTAGGAATAGTATGAGTAATGAGGAGGAAGATATCGATGAACACGGCGACGAAGACGAGAAGGACATCGCGACATCCGCGAGAAAACCAGAACTTGAAGCCGTCATCCGCGAGACGCTTCGTTTACACCCAGTCGCGCCACTCGTCGTGCGTCAAATGAAACACCACTCGGTACATTTGGAGAACGGCGTGACCATCCCAAAAGGTGTAGCGGCGTGCGTCTGGCTTCATGCAGCACATCGCGACCCAGCCGCGTGGGAAAGTCCAAACACATTTAAACCTTCGCGTTGGTACGAAATCCATGCCACCGATTCTATGCCGACGACGTCGACGACGATGCCAATCAAACTGAAAAAAACAGGCAAAAACTACCAACCCTTCGCTTCGGGTCAGCGTTCATGCGTCGGCCAACATGTCGCTATGGCTACTCTTCGAGTCGTCTTTGGCCAACTCTTGGAGACGTTTACGTTTTCTGAAAACAAACGCGAGTGTCCCATTCAAGATGAGATGGTCCCGAGCGTTGGTTTTACCATCGCCCCGCAGTTTGGTGCCAGGGTGAACGTATCCGAACATTAAAGATTGCGATGCGAGTTCGTCGTCGTCATCGTAATAGTAGTAATAGGAATAGGAATAGGAATAGTAGTAGTGTAATACATAGTAGTTTTTCCTCATTTTTTGGACTCAACCAATCAAAATCAATTCGGGGATATCAAGCAAGCACCATGGTGCTTTACTACGAATCCAAACACGCGGACCTCCCAAAGCCACACCTCATTTACGTCGGGAAAGATAAGTTCGAAAACGAAGATTTAATCAGATGGTCCTGGCCGGAGCAAGACATTTGGTTCCACGTGGACGACTTATCCAGCGCGCACGTGTATTTGCGCTTAAACGAAGGAGAAAACATCGGCTCCATCCCTGAGAAGGTTTTACTCGATTGCGCGCAACTCGTGAAGTACAACTCGATAGAGGGGAACAAGAGAGAGAAAGTGGACGTGGTGTACACGCCGTGCGAAAACTTGCTCAAAAAGAAAAGCTTCGAGGTTGGACAGGTGGCGTATAAAGACGAAAAGTTAGTCTCGAAAACGCGAATTAGAGATGGACGAGACAACGAAATCATCAACCGCTTGAACAAAACGAAAAAGGAGGTTCTGAAACCAGATTTAGAAGGCGAGAAGATTAAACGAGACAACCGAATTAAGCAAGAGAAGAAAAAGTTTTATGAGCAACAGGAGAAGGAGAGAAAAGAGGAAGAGGAACGAATGAAGGCGGATTTGTTGGCGAGAGACTATGGGCGGTTGGACATCGATGAGAAGAAAGTGACAAACAAGGAGATGAGCGAGAAGTACGAGAGTTATGAGGAAGCTGAGGAGGATTTTATGTAATAGAATAGATGATGATTGATAGAGCGTGTTACTACTACCTAGTATATTTAAGGAGGAATAAGCTTTTAAGTGTGTAGTAGTTTTTGCCTTATTACTTTGTCTCTCTAATAATAGCCGTGTGGGTGTCGGAGCGCCCTCCCGTTTGCATCAAATCCGCGCTGGTTTTCTTTGCAAAGACGAGATTCAAGCGGGCGTCTTTATTTCTTTCCTTTTTGTGCTCTTTCTCTCTATGTACACGATTTTCGTTCCCTGCTTTCAATCCGATAATACATACGTTTTATTATTTAAATCAAATCCGCAACGTTGTTCGGCAACTGCTCGATGACGGTTTGATAAAATCTTTGAATGTCTTGCAACAATCTCTCGTCATCTTGCGTGACGAAGTTGATCGCAACCCCTTTACGACCGAAACGACCGGAACGACCGATTCTGTGCAAGTAGTTCTCTGGTTGCGTCGGCAAGTCAAAGTTAATAACCAAAGAGACTTGCTGGACGTCGATACCTCTGGCCAACAAATCCGTGGTGATCAAAACGCGACTGGAGCCCGAACGAAATTCTCTCATGATGATATCGCGAGTGTTTTGGTCCATGTCCCCGTGCGTAGCGGAAACCGTGAAATCCTTCGATCGCATCTTATCCGTCAACCAATCGACTTTTCTTCTCGTGTTGGCGAAAATAACCGACTGGGTAATCGCCAACGTTTCGTATAAATCGATCAACGTTTCGAGCTTCCACTCTTCCTTGTCGATGTTAACGTAAAACTGCTTGATACCTTCCAAAGTTAACTCGTCTCTCTTGACCAAAATTCTAACCGGCTTGGTCATAAACTTACGAGTAATTTCCAACGCTTCAGGCGGCATAGTCGCACTGAAAACGCCAACTTGCAACTTCGGCGGCAACAATTGGAAAATGTCATAAATTTGATCCTTGAAACCTCTGGACAACATCTCATCAGCTTCATCCAGGGAGAAGATCTTGATCGAGTCCGGTTTCAACGCTCTACGTCTCAACATATCGTACACTCTCCCCGGAGTACCGACGACGACGTGGACGCCAGATTGAAGAATTCTTTGATCCTCTCTCACGGACGTGCCACCGACGCACGCGTGGCACTTCACTTGCAAATAATCCCCGAGTGCTCTCATAACCTTCTCAATTTGCTGCGCCAACTCTCTCGTTGGCGCCAAAACTAACGCTTGGCATTCCTCCAACTCATAGTTCAACGATTGCAATATACCTGCGCAAAATGTCGCCGTCTTACCGGTACCGGATTGCGCTTGCTGAATAACGTCCAACCCTTTCGCGAACGGCACGATACCTCTTTGTTGAATAGCAGATGGTTTTTCGAAACCGTACGCGTAAATCCCGCGCAACAAGTTCTCGTGCAAGTTCATCGTATCGAACGTTTCGTGCACTTCAGTCCATTCCGTGATGACGTTGTCCCCTTCGCCGTCGGTTTTGGTGAGTTCCTCCATGCCGCGATCGTACGCCGCATCATCGAAGCCGCCTTCTCCAGACATGTCGTGAGTGGTTGAGTAGTGAGTGTTTCGTGCGTCTGTGCAGAAGAGAAAGCGCGCATTCGGTCAGCGTTAGTGTTGGGTTCTCGAGCGCGCGAAGAGAGAGGTGTTGTTTATTTGGGCGGAGACGCGCTTTCGATTGGAAAAAATCTCTCCCTTTTGGACTCCTTCTTGGCGGCGCTTTGGTGCTCTCGACACCCAAAAGAAGTGCAAAAAATCTCGCCCCGCGAAAAGCTCTTAGTGTCGTGGGACCGGACGCGCGAGCGAAAAAAGCCCTCTCTTTCCATCTCGTTCCGCTCCGACGCGTTTTTTTCGCCGGGTTTTCCGTCGATCGCCCGCGGGCGCGAACTTGGGACGCGTCGACCATCGCGTCTTCGGATTAATCAATTTGCGCACGCGCGATGATTACGCCCACCAATCGCACATCATCATCATCATCGAGTTTTTCCTTTGACTCTTTCGATTGGCTACGGACGATAGAGAGAGAGAGAGAGAGAGACGCCGACACGCTCGGGGTACCGACCAAAACGGCGAAAGAGACGACCTCCTCAAAACGACTCACCGTAGTACAAGAGCGCAACAACAAGTAGTCGCTGTTGTAGAAGTCGTAGTAAAGAGAGCGAAGTCCTACCCGAGCGGTGCTTTGGGTGGATGATGCTGTTTTAAAAAGGAGGAATTTACGGGACGTTTTCGAGTTTTGCGCTTTTTTTTTGTTTTTTTTGGGAGGACTTTGGAGGACCTGTGTGTGGTTTTTTGTGGGGAACACACACCAATCGAAAACCCTAAATAGTTGTGTTCCTTTTTCTTGGGTCCCACCCAAAAGAATGAGACTTTTGTGATTCTTATTCTTCCCCACAGAGAGAGATTGACGGCCAAAGCGTCCAGGTATCATCGCTGCACCAACAACAACAACGACAACAGAGCGGCGAAAGACGCGCGAGCGACTTTCAGAAAAAAACGGCGAGACCGTGGAAGAGGAGAAGAACACGCGACGACGCGCGATCGCTTGGCATAACTCCGCGCAAAAACGCGTATACTTTTTGGATTTTAGATAAAGGAACATACTGAGTAGAGATTAGTAGAGAGATTGATTGGAAAAGAATGGCTTTGGGCAAAACCGCCATCGACGCTCTCGCGTGGTCGTTGAACATCTTTTCCTCGGTCGCCATCGTCATGGTGAACAAACAGCTGATGAGCTCGACCGGGTACGGGTTTCGATTCGCGACGACTCTGTGCGGATTGCATTTTTTTTGCACCGCGTTTATAAACTTGTGTGTGAAGAGAGAAAAAACGAGCGCTGGAGGGGAGGCTTCGAGCTCGCAAACCGGTCTGAGCGAAAAGTTGATGGAAACAGAACAGCAAACACAAAAACTTCCGCTCAAAGATTTAGTCTTTTATGTCGTCGTCGCAAACATGTCAATCATTGGTTTAAACGTCTCTCTGATGTTGAACACGATTGGATTTTACCAAGTGTGTAAACTCGCGCAGATACCGACCATGTGCATATTAGAGGCGTCGTTTTTGAACAAGAAATTTTCCAGGAAGGTTGTGCAAGCGATCATCGTCGTTTTGGCAGGAGTGGCCGTCGCGACGGTCTCGGATGTGGAGATGAATATTGCCGGGACGATTGCAGCGAGCGTCGGGGTGTTGAGCACATCCGCGCAGCAAATATTGGTTGGGCACTTACAAAAGAAACACAACGTGACGAGTAATTTTTTATTAGCCAAGACGAGTTTGTGGATGGCGGTGTCGATGTTGGTGTTTGGGCCAATCCTGGACACTTTCGTTACTGGGGGCGAGAACGTGTTCGAGTACGAATGGACCAATGGAAGTCTGATGTTTTTAGGCGTCTCATGCGGATTTGCGGTGTTGGTGAATATCTCCCAATATTTGTGCATCGGAAGATTTTCGGCGGTGTCGTTCCAAGTGATTGGACACATAAAAACAGTTTTAGTGTTTTTGTTTGGGTTCATTTGCTTTAACGCCCCGATTACGAGTAAAAATGTTGCGGGGTGCACGTTAGCCGTGATTGGGATGGTTTATTACACTCAGGCTATGAACAAGCAAAAGGAGGAAGAGGCAAAAGCTGGGACGATTATTCATAGCGGGAGTTCGAGCGCGAATTTAAGCGGGAAGGTATAATCATCATTGTATGCGCACATACGAAACAAAAGACACGATGCTTGAGGTGTGCGGAAAAAGTTTATTTAGAGAGAGGGAAACGCAATATTTTTCTTTAATATATGTGGTTATATACGCAAACTTATTCGCACATGCGCGCGCGCTCCAAGAGAGAAGTTTTTCTTCACATCTCATCACGCACTATCCACAATCTCCTCACAAATACATCCGCTTTAAAGAGAGAAATTATCAGAACCATCGCGTCTTCTCTCAAACACTCGCAAAATACAATGTTTGCATCTACTAGAGCCACTGTCTCCTCTTCCTCTTCCTCCTCTTCTTTGACATTCCGTCGCAGTCATCAAAAACAAACTCAGATGCGCTCATCAATGTTTCCCCAAAGACCGCACTCTAGACAAAAACACAACACCACAACGCGCGCATTATTCACCGGCATCGTCCAAGGAACCGCAACTGTGACCACGTTCACTCCAATCCAAGGAGATTTTGCTCGGTTGACATTAGCCTTCCCGGAAAACGCGTTAGAGAACCTCACGATTGGCGCGTCAATTGCCGTCAATGGCACTTGTTTAACAGTGGTGGAATTTGATGTAAAAAAATCTACGGCGAGTTTCGACATGATAGCAGAAACATTACGAGCGACGAATTTAGGCGAATTAAAAGTCTCGGATACCGTGAACTATGAACGAAGCACAAAGTTTGGCGAGGAGATTGGCGGGCACGTGGTGTCTGGGCACGTCCACACGACGGCGGAGATTTGCGCGCAAAATGAGACCGAGAACAATCGCGAGGTCAGGTTTCGTCTCCGAGACCGAGAGATTGTGAAGTACATTTTGCCGAAAGGGTTCGTGGCCGTGGACGGGTGTTCGTTGACAGTTGGTGAAGTGGACGAAAAGGAAGGGACGTTTAATGTGTGGTTGATTCCAGAGACGATTCGGGCGACAGCGTTTAGGGTGAAGAATGTTGGTGGAAGCGTGAATATTGAAATCGAAAGCAGCACGAGGGCGATTGTGGATACGATCGAGAGGTATATGGAAAGGAAGGAGAAGGAGAAAACCGGATGATTATCATTTGTGCGTCGCACATGTAGTTCAATACTTAAATGTTGTAATATGGTATAACTTCAAATATGTACTAGGTAAGTACGTAAGATAAAGATGAATTTATTAAAATAATATGGAGTGATTAAGCAACTGTCGTTTTCGATAAGCAACGCCGCAGCGGTTGCACAAGGTTTTTGGACCATGCTGACCTTGACGCCATTGCGGCGTGTGCGTGATCCCACATTCGAAGCATCCGATGACTCGTTCTTTGCCCGTGGTCGAGCACACAATCATGTCGGTGGCTCTCGCACCGATATCGACGACTGCTGAAATGTTCACTTTTGTTGTCATCGCTTCTTCTTTTTCTTCTTCTTTTTCTTCTTTTATTTCTTCTTCAGTTTTCTTCTTCTTTTGATATTTCTTTTTTCGCGGGGGGTTCTTCGTGGAGTCGTCGTCCTCCTCCAAGAGCGCAGAGAAAGAGCAGTTGGTGGTTGTCCCTAATTTAACTTTCTTTTTGCTTTGTTCTCGTTCCTCCCGATGCTGCTCTCTCTGACGCTTTCTCGTTCGCGTAATTCTGCCTCGCTGCTCCTCTTCTTCTTCTTCTTCTTCTTCTTCTTCTTCTTCTTCTTCAAGAACTGTTTCGTTCACACTTTCGTCAGACGCTGCCGTTGGTTCCGTATCTTTCGTCATTTTAGTAAAGAGTATAGCATTGGGTTTTACAATAACGCGTCTTTGTTGTTCCTGCCTAGCTCTGCGCTTCCATTTATGCTGCCCTTTCCTGTTCTTCACGGCAGGAGCGAGAACTTCTTCTTGAGAAGACATACTCAACACGTGCTCGACGGCGTATTTTTTCAAGCTTTTCGATGCGATATTTCCGCTAGTAGTGATATCGTCGTCGCTACTACCTTTCGTATTTCTAATCGCGATGCCAGTCGTCGCGCTAGCGCCATTCTTGCGCTCGCTTTTCAAGAAAAAATTCTTTTGCGACGCCACCTTCTCCAAGTTCTGCAGTTTATCCTCTGCGACGTTTGTTCGCGCAATTGCCGTGGCTGTTTTTAACGTTGCTTCCCATCTTTTCCTCGATGCGAGATGTTTCAATCGTTCCGCATTCTTTTTTGCCTTTGAGATCGAACGCGTGGTAATCGATGGTGAGGGTGAGGGTGTTGATGTTTGAGACGACGTCTTCTTCGCTTTCTTTTGTTTCTCATCGTCAGTGGTGATGTGACTAATATTATACGCCTGTTCTTCGTACGTGTCCGTCGAACCCGTTGCTGCTGTTACTACTGCTGCTGTTTTTACATCCTCTTCTGTGAGATTGTCGTCGTCAACATCTGTGCTTCGAAGCACTATGCCGTGCATTGCCGCGAGATCTTCGAGATAGTTGCGAGAGCTACCGCCGTCATTATTCTCGTCTTCTTCGTCTTGGAGTACATTCTCTCCTCGTCCTTGGTGATAACAATCTGAAGTTACCGCCGCCTTATCTCCAGATGCCAATGGTGTTGGTACGAATAACATTTCGCCCTGGGAATTACAACATCCACCACACGGTGAAGACGTCTCGTTAACATTACAAACAACGCGTTCCGGCGTCTTGGCGACTCGCATATCCGTCCCGAAATAATATGCATCTGTAGTCGTTTCTTCCAGTGACATCGGCGCCACAATCGATCCCGACGAGTGTGTCTCTGCATAATCCTCGTTCCTAACTTCGTTAGTAGAACCGAACGAGAAGAAATTCCCCGGATCTTCATCGATCTCCTTCCAAAACAAAGCCGCGTTTGGCAAGAAGTCGTCGTCCGCCTCCGCCGTCAAAGAAGGGCCTAAAGCCGCCGGCGGCAAAGGAGGCCGCGCTTTCCTCGTTTTCCTTTTCGTCGTCGTCGTCGTCGTCGTCGTCGTCGTCGTTTGCTTCTTCTTCTTGGTCTCTTCCTTTTTCTTCCTCCGCGTTCTCTTCGCCGTCATCTGTTGGACAAAAGGTAGAAAAGAAAGAAAGAAACAAAAGCGTTTTGGTCAGTTCCTCTTTGGCGCGTGTAGAAAAAGACGACGAGGAAGACTCCGGCCGACGCCCGACCGACTCGTTCGGAAGGACAAAAGCGCTTTCTCTCCACAACGAAAAGACGTCCTCCGAAGAAAAGGTTCAAACCTCTTCTTCTTCTTCCGTCTTCTTCGTCTCCCTTTTCGAAGCGTCGCGCGAAGAAGAATCATCACTCGCGGCTTTGACTACAAAGCGACCCTCTCTTTCCGAAACCGTCGTCGTCTTTTCTGTAGTATTTATTCGTGCGCACCACCACCAAAGTCTTTTTTGAGGTCGACTTTCTTCTCTCAAAAAAGTGCACAATTTGCTTTGTTTTTTTTTGATGGGACTCGCCCCCTTTTGTCGTCTCGTCCTTTTCCGTGGACCGGTGTTGGTCTCGTTCGCCCCTTGTACAAAAACGCGCAGAGAGTGGTTCCCACACCAACGAAAGGTCCTCCTCCTTTCCCCTCTCCTCAAAAAAGGCGCATCATCATCGCGATGAGCGAGGACGACGTCGTGCAACAGCTTTTGTAAAGGGGTAAAGTCGGCGGCGCGCGACGCGACCGGTCGACGCCCTTTCTTTTAGTGCGCAGAGGCGCATTTGACGCGACGTAAAATTAGAAAACGAGAAACGAAGAGACGGTCGTCGAAACGTTTTTTTGGATGCGCACCGTTTGAGGAGTAAATAAAGTTCGACCTACAACACGCCGCTGCTTTCGTTGGTCGCGACGGCGGTCTCTTTCTTCTTCGTCTCTGCGTTGGTGCAAAGGCACGTCGTCGTCAAAAGTCGGGAGACTCCGCGAGCAGCGCGACGAGAGACGACGATGATGTCAAAACAATAATGTGTGACGATTTCTTCTCGATGACGATGTCGGCACCTAAAAAGAAAAAACGCATAATACGAGAAACAGGCCCTTTTTTGCCCTTTTGTGTGTGTGTGTGTGTGTGTGTGTGTGTTACCCTAAACAGAAAATGCGAGCGTGTGTTTTTTTGCGTGTGGCGTTTCGTTTGCCTTTTTCTCTCCCGAGAGAAGAGGACAACGAAGAAAAAGAAGAAAAGACAAGACAAAAGACACAAAGACAAGACGACCCCCTCTGTAGGGTTTAGTGTGTCATCATCATCGTCTCTCTTTTTTTATATCGGGGACTCTGAGAAAAAAGAAGAAGACGAAGACGACGACGACGACGACGAAGGCATTATTATTAGAGAGAGAGTATACTTACTACTTTTGTTTTGAACGACACGCTTTCGTTTCGTTCTCCTCTCTGTTGTTGTCTTCGTTGAGTTTCCGATACGTAAAAACTGCCGCAAATACGAATCGCTTTTGCCGTTTTGTCGCGACGGGGAGAGCGCGGGAGAGAGAGAGAGAGAGAGAGAGAGAGGAAGAAGAGGAGAGCTTTTTTGCGCGCAAAACATTGCGATTTGTGAGAGACTTGAGGTGATCGTGAGAATTAGAGGAATCGCGGTGCATGGAGAGAGGAGAGCGCGCGAGGAGTAACTAGGGAGAGAAAGGACGAAAGAAAGAAAGAAACGTTGAATGGGAGAAGGCGTGTCTAAATCTTCGCCTTTGGCGAACGATATCGCCTCTCGCGTGGCGTCTGCGTCGTCCACGGCTGCGGCTTTAGAAGAATTGGGCTACGCCTCGGCACACACGAAAGCGTCTTTGAAACAGATATTGGCGCTGTTGCCGAGGATCGATAACAAAGGTTTAGCGGTGCTGCTCGTGACGATTGCCAAGACCGGTGATGGATCTTTAGGAGACGTGCCGTCTCAATCGTTGGCCGATTTGGCTTCGGCTATGGGTTTGCCGCCGCCGACGGAAGCGGCGAATAGGGCGAAAACCTGGAACATCGAAGCCGTGGCGGACGCGGTGAGAGAGACGCATCCGGAGTTGGATTGGAGAGAGAGCGTCGTGATGCACTTGAAGGATGCTATTTTGAGTTTGCGAGAAAAGGATCCAGAGAGCGAGATGTTTTCGAGCGGGTTTGAAGTGGAGTTGAGTCCGGATTTTGAATCGAGTTTGCAGCAAATGAACGTGGTCGCCGAACAAGGGTCTTTTCCGCCGTATTTTAGTTTCTTTTCTAGGTTGGTAGAGATGTATCGCAGAGGCGCGGGGAGTCCATTTCCTGCACAAGCTGTCGTTGGAGATGGGGTCATCTGGCCGAGCGAATTGCAATCGACACAAATGAAACTGTTGAGTGCGGCAGTCTTTGCGGTGGAGCCGAGTTTGATGGAGTGGGAGTTTGGAGTGACGTGTTTCCCTCCGAATGGGGAGAAGAGCGAAATTAAGCGTTGGTCGTGCGTTGATTTGATGTTGGTGTTGACAAAGTTAGCGGAGAATACCTCGAATAATACGGAAGAAGTCTTTTTGAAACCCATCGCCGCGAAAGTGTTGGATCGCGGCACGTCAACAAACGCGGATTACGTCGTAGCTGCCATTTCTCGCGCCGAAAACGCGGAATCTTCGATCGCTTCGGATGTCGTCGAGAAATCCTTGACGAGAATATTCTCAAACTTTCAAAACGCCTCGGCGCCGAGAGAGTACGCTTTAACCGCCGCGTTCACGCACTTGCCAGACGCGGTTATTGAAGCGATGAGTACGAGTTACGAAAGCAACAACGCGTGCATACCTCGAATTGTGGACGCTATTTCGGAAATGAAGAATTTAGCTAAAGTATTACAAAAGATTAGCCAGTTGGCGTCGTCGTATAATGCGAATTCGGCGGCGAAACGAAGCGGAATGTTGATGGGTATCGAAATCGCGTCATTGGCGTCCCGTCGCGAATACTTAAATCTCGAAAAATTCCTAAGAGATTCTTTAGCTGCTTCTGGACCCTCGAGCAAGAACAACAATAGCACTGGAGCTTCGGGGAATCCGGACGATTTTGCGAGAGCGTGCGCGGCGTTTTTGAGGAAACGCTGCTTAGAATCTGAAGGACAAAGCGTGAAAGGATTAAACGTAACTTCTGAAACTGCAAAGCTATTCTTTGAGTGCCTGGAAGGCGCACCGTCGATTTCATCGGAGAACAAGAGCGATATTAAAACGATTAAAAATTCATTTTCTCAGAGAGGATCGTCCGCGGGCGATGCGAGCGCTACGAATGCGGATGGGGGTAGCCCGAGCGGTGGGAACTCTGGAAATACGACGAGCGCGTCAGGGAATCCTGGGTTATCTAACGGGTTCCCCGCTGACATCGAAGCCGAAGCGAACGCTCACTTTCAGCAAGTTTACGCCGGTCAACGCAAAATCAACGATCTTGTTGACATGTTAGGCGGGTTTTTGCGATCGAACACCCCGTGCGAACGCGAAGTTTTTAGCTGCATGGTGCACAATTTGTTCGATGAGTATAGATTCTTTCCAAAGTACCCAGACAAAGAGTTACGAATTACTGCCGTGTTGTTTGGACAGCTCGTGCAGCGTCAGCTCGTGAGTAACATAACGCTCGGTGTCGCTTTACGTTGCGTCTTGGATGCGTTGCGCAAACCGTTTGGGTCGAAAATGTTCGCGTTTGGTTCTGAAGCGTTGGAACAATTCAAGACTCGCTTGTCAGAATGGCCGCAATATTGCCAACACTTAGCGCAGATTCAACACTTACGTCAAGCGCAACCGGATCTGGGACAATTCATTGGAAATGTTCCAATAGTTTCAGAGCCAACGCAAGTAGCGCTCGGCATACACGAACCTGACATGGGAGGCCCGGAGGACGCTCACGGATTAGCAGCGGGAGTGGCTGGCATGAAGTTAAGTTTTAATGACATAGCTTCGGCCGCAAACTCCGCGGCAGCAGCGGCAGCGACTGCAGCAGTGGCATCGTCTGCGGCTGCAGCAGCGACTGCGGCTTCGGAGAGCGCAGCAACGAGCGCAAACGCGACGACAGCGACGGATATGGCGGCGTCTGTGCTCGGGATCGACTCATCTTCTACCAAAGAGGGTAAGTTGCACTCGGGCTCGTCGTTACCGTCTTCGAGCAAAGATGGTGGAGATATGTCGCGATCGGGTTCAGCAACAGCGATCGCGTCGGCACCGTCCGGTTTCGCGACCTCTCTCAACTTGGATACGCTTTTGCAAGCTTCAAATTCGGCGACAGCTTCACCGGATTCGAAAACCGCAGATCAGATTCACTTCGCCGTGAACAACTTGTCCGGTGAAAACGTCAAGTTAAAAGGTCAAGAAGTCAAAGGAAAGCTCAAGCCAGAGTTTTACGAGTGGTTCGCAACGTACATGGTTGTGAAAAGAGCGGCTATTGAGCCGAACTTTCACTCGTTATATCTCGAAATGCTCGACGAAATTGGAGAGGAAAAATTGTTCGAAGAGATTCTTCGCGCGACCTATCACAACGTTAAGGTTTTGCTGACGAGTGGGAAAGTGAAAACAAATTCAGGCGAGCGCTCGTTGTTGAAAAATCTCGGTTCGTGGCTCGGTGGATTAACCATCGCGCGTCTGCAGCCGGTGCTGATGATTGATCTCGACGTGAAAGGATTGATTTTAGATGCCTACGAAGCTGGACGCATGATTGCAGTCATCCCATTTGTCGCAAAGATTCTGGAACCCGCGAAAGATAACTTTGTCTTCAAGCCTCCAAACCCGTGGACGGCGGCGATTTTAGCGTTGTTGGCTGAGATTTACCTCGATCGCGACTTGAAGTTGAACTTGAAGTTTGAAACTGAGAGATTGTTTAAGCACTTCAATTTGAGCGTCAAGGACGTCAAACCTTCGAATTTGTTACAGAATCGACAACGCGTGCACATCGACAATCCCGATTTCGTCGCTGACAAGGTTCCTGCCGGTTTGAATGGTATCGCTCCAGGAGGCATGTTGCAAACTGCCTCGAGCGACGGCCAACTCCCATCTTTGCAAGGTCAGCAGCGCGGCGGCATGGGAGGTGGCTGGGGTCAGCAGCTTCCTCAACAAGACATGCAGCAACAACAACAGCAACAACAACGCCAGCAGAACATGGCAGCAGAGCAACCATCGTTATCGGATGCGCAAGCTTTGCCGAACATTCAAGCGCATGCTCGCGTGCACCCGCAACCGAACGTTCCGGAGAGTGTTCGCGCGATGCTCGTTCGATTTTTGCCAATCGCGCTGACGCACGGCATTCGAGAGATTGTTTCGCCGGTTGTTGAACGATCCGCTACTATTGCATGCGTGACTTCCAGAGAACTCGTTCGTAAAGATTTCGCGTGCGATCCAGACACATCGCGGTTACTTAAAGCCGCGCACGCTATGGTTTCTTCTTTGGCTGGATCGTTAGCCATGGCAACGTCGAGAGAGCCTTTGAAAGCGTCCGCGTCGAATCAGTTGCGATTGCTCGTGCAAAGAGCGGGTGCATCGAACGCGTGCGAGGCGCAAGCGTTGGAAAACGCCATCCAAAACGCAGTGCAAGATAACTTGGAGCTCGGATGTTCGTTGATTGAAAAAGCAGCCACGGAAAAAGCGATGCGGGATGTCGACGAAGCGTTAGCGCCGGCGGTTGTGGTGCGACGACAGCATAAGGAAACCCAGCAGCAACAACCGTCGTCGATTTCTGCCCCGTTTTACGATAGTGGCGTTGCTTTATCTGGTAAGTTCCCAGCAGCGTTGCAACTGGAGACTTTGCGTCCGCCGAGACCTGGTAGTGCGACCTTGATGAGTGGCGTCGCTTTGAAAGTGTACGACGACTTTTCTAGAATTCCAAGGCTGGCGCCGCCGACGCCGATGAGTGGAAACGCGACTTCAACGCAATCGAATATCGTCGGGGCTTCTGGTGGCGGCAGTGGTCCGGGAGGACCGAGCGGACAACAACCGCCGGTGCCGCAATCCGCTTTCCCTGGTTCTCAACCGCCATTACCGGGCGCTCCGCCGCCGCCGCAACCACCATTGCCAGGTGGTCCTCCGCCGCCGAGCGAACAATCGGGAACAACAAGCTTCTTGGGAGGTGGTAAAGCCGGTGACGATAGCGAAGGTGGTATGCCGGGGAGTGGGGTGGACGACAGTAACTTCACGTCTGCGCAAAAATCCGCAAAGGAGATGCGCGAAAGAGTCGCCAGTCACTTCGACGAGTGGGTGAGAGTGCAAGATTTACCTCCTGGAGACGATCGATCCGTCATGTTTTTGCAAAGACTCGAACGCATGACGTTTCTTCGCGAAGACGCGCAAGAAGGCTTTTTGCGCGTCTTGGTCGAACTCGCGGTGACGCATTGCCTCGGCAGCGAAAAGAAGAATCAAGGCGGCGAGGAAAGTTCCATGAGCTTTGCTGCGGTTGACGCGTATTGTCGTTTAGTCACGCGTCTCGTGAGACGCCCGGAAGAATCACTGCAGCAACGTTTGGCGCTCTTTGGACGCGCGTTGGTCGCCATCGTTCGCACGGCGATGCGAGACACGGACGAACGCGGTCCGCAGTTCAATCCGAAACCATACTTTCGAGCGTTGAGCGGCTTACTCAACGAAATGCGCGCTCCGGATGCGGTGTTAGATTCGTCGCATCCGCAAGTGCTAGCGGCGTTTGCTTCCGCTTTGTTGGCTTTGCAGCCAATGCGCGTTCCTGGATTTGCGTTCGCATGGTTAGAACTCGTGTCCCACCGATGCTTCATGCCGAGATTACTCTTGGACCACGCGCGAAAAGGTCGTCCGTTGTTGCAACGTTTGATTTGTGCCGCGCTGAAATTTCTTGAACCGTACTTGCGCGAGTGTAACTTGACCGAACCGGTCAAATTGCTCTATAAAGGCGTCTTGAGAGTCTTTTTGGTGTTGTTGCACGATTTCCCGGAATTCCTCTGCGATAACCACGTGTTCTTCCTCGATGCCACGCCGACAAACTGCGTCCAACTGCGCAACTTGGTTTTATCCGCATTTCCGAGGAACATGCGTTTGCCAGATCCATTCACGCCAAACTTGAAGATTGACTTACTGCCAGAACTTTCGCAAGAACCGACCAACGCGACGCAATTCGTGTTGAACGATCCAGCGTTCAACCAATCGAATGCAAAAGTGACCATCGACAACTATTTGAGTTCAAAGAACACATCGAACGCGTCTCAAGTTGCGAAACAAGTTCGCGACGACATTTTGCTCCCCGGTCAAAAAGCTATGCAAACCGGCACGCGATACGACGTCCCGATGATGAACGCGTTAGTGTTGTACATCGGCGTCAACGCGATCGCGGCGAACCAGAATGCGCGCAATTCCGTGTTGAATTCGAGTCCGATGGAATTATTGCAAAAGTTGTGTGATGAAAGTTTAGATGCGGAAGGTCGATACTACTTCATGAGCGCCGTCGCGAACCAGTTGCGATATCCAAACTCGCACACGCATTATTTCAGTTGCATAACTTTATGCTTATTCCAAGAAACGAAATCGGAGTTGGTTCGAGAACAAATTACGCGAGTTTTATTGGAACGATTAGTCGTCAACAGACCACATCCATGGGGATTACTGGTCACTTTTGTGGAGTTGATTAAAAATCCGAGATACAACTTTTGGGCGCACGGATTCACGAGGTGCGCACCAGAAATCGAACGACTGTTCGAATCCGTTGCGAGAAGTTGCGTCAAGTCTCCCGACGAAGGTGGCGAAGGACAACAACAAGATGGTGTGGCAATTTAAATGCGTGTCGAAGTTACTCGTGTGTGTGTGTAACTGAAGTCCGGCTGTGCGGGAAAGGGAGGGGGTGAGAAGAAGAAGAAGAAGAAGAAGAAGAAGAAATTCTTCTCTCATGTATTTTATCTAAATTATTTTTACGAGAGAAAGAGAGTTGCGGTTGTTGTTGTTGTTATTGTTTGTTGTTATTCGAACGAAACACACGCACATATTCACACGCGCATCCCCTCCTTTAGCGCGCATTACTGCGATTTTTTACGTTTCTCAATTTAGCCAATATTCTCTCGCACTCGCGTTGTATCCCTCTCTCGAATGCCGCCGCCGAGGAGGAGGACGAAAAACTCCTCCGCCGCCGCCGCTGTTTTGAATTCGCTTCCTCTCTCACTTTTTTCGCTCTTTCTTCGATCAGACTCGCGTGTTTCCGATTGCTCTCCTCCACTTTTCGTTTCGTCGCGGACACGAACAGCGCGTCCAACGGGTTCTTCCCCGAAAGCACCGTAAAAATCGGAGGACGACGACGAGGCGACCCCGGGGTCGCGGTCGCGGTGTTCATGTCGCGTGGAAAAGACTCGTCAAAGCGTTTCGAACGTCACCACCAACACGCACGAAAGCGACTCGACGACGACAACAAAATACACAAGATAATGATGATGATGATGATGTTGATCGGGGCACACAAAACAAATAATGCGTTTTCGTTGAAAAAAAATGTGTGCACACCACAAGCGAAAACGACGAAAAAACACGTTTTCGGCATATACGAGTAGGAAAAACACGCACAAAAAACACTAGTCTACCACCACGAACAACAACAAAAAAACGACCGTATAGAGATCTTCGTATGCATCGTGGCAATCTTCCGCGTTGATTTGATGGGCGATTGCGTCGTTCTTTGCGTCGAAAAACTAATTTGACTCAAAAAACATACTCATTTCGCGAATGAGTAGTATGACTCATTTTTTTGGGGGTATGTTTTTTGACATTTGAGTGATTCCGGTCTATCATCTATAGAGTAGTCCCCCACAAGCGCCAAACAAAAAAGAGAGAATTTTTTTGTCTCTCTTTTTGCAACCCTAAACTCAAAACATACAAAAAAAAATCTCCGAAAAAGGGAAAAAGAGCTAAAAGCGTATCTAAAAAGAGACTCGTGGCGACGCTCACCCTTCCCCTTTTCTCTTTTTTATAATTACGCGACATTAATCTTGCGAATCGGAATTCTCCGTGAAGGACCGCACGCGACGCGCGAAGTGGGCTAAAGAGGGACGACACGCGCTCTCTCGCGAGAAAATTCGCACGAGAAAGGCCTCGTCGCGTGTTGTGAAAAGTCGCGCGGGAGAAAAGAGAGAGAGAGAGAGAATTCAAATCTCGCTTTGGAAGAAAAGAATTCCTCTTAATAAAAATATCTCGTTGTGCCTTTTAACGAGGGTCGACCGTTTTTTCCCGCGCAAAAGAGAAAGGAAGGCGAAGAGTATACGCGCATCGTGGATACCATCATCATGGCGTTTTTGAGCCGCTCGCCGCCGTCCGCGGTGGGGAGCCACTCCCAGTTCTCGCTGAAAGAACACTTCATGGCGAGAAGGTCCTCGACGTCGAGCGAAGGCGCGAGGAACGGATCGATTGGACACCACCACGCGTCGTCGTCGGGAAGAATGATTTCGACGCAAATCTCGTGCGATTCGACGAGATCGACTTCACAGGCGTCGTCGTCTTCGGCGCCAGGAGGCAGCGGCGGATCGACATCCGACGTGCACCACGCGCATCATCACCACCCGCAAAGAGGGGACGAGGTGAAAACAGACGCGGTCAAAACGCAACAAGACAGAAGCTTAAATTCCGTAGACGAGGAGGAGCTCGTGGAAGAGCACAAGCGAGATATGTTGCGAAACTCGTACGTGGACGCACCTTTTCGCGTGCAAACGAATTCAACGGCGGAAACGATCGATGTGATGACGTCGAAACGGGTGGAAGCGTCGTCACCGAGTAAATCGAGGTTGAGCAAGTCGAGGACGAGCGAAGATAATAAGAACGGAGTGAATCTGAAGGCGACCGGACAACAACGACGACAAATGAACGCCATCGCAAAAGTCTCCGCGCAAGACGTCACCGCGATCGTATTAGCCGGTGGCGTTGGGGAGATGAACCCATTGACGAGAAATAGAGCGATTTCCGCGTTGAGCATTGGTGGTTCGTTCCGATTGATTGATTTCCCGGTCGCGTCGTGCTTGAAAGCTGAGTTTGGGAAAGTTTTCGTTTTGACACAATACAACTCGCGGTCTTTGAACCAGCACGTGAACATGACTTTTTCGAAACATTCCAGTATGGGAAGATCGACGACGGAAGTGTGCGTGTTGCCAATGGCTGCGACTCCAACTAGAGATGAGTGGCCGAAAGGAAGCGCGGCGGCTGTGAGAGCGCACTTGGAAGCGCAATCTTTTGACGTCGCCATCGAACAAGGCGTGAGTAGCAATCAAGGATTGTACCGTAAAGAGGCATATTTGGTGTGCTCTGGAGAACAGTTGCACAAATCGGATTTCAGTGAGATGTTGAAGGCGCACAACGACTCCGGCGCGGCGATTACTATGATGGTACAAGGCGAACGATGCCACTCGTCCAAGTTGGAAAAGTCTCACTTACACTTCGAGTCGAACCATTTAAAAGTTGGTTTGACGGAAATCACCACGAAAGGTGAGAAAGGCGTCGTCAAGCGGTTGCACGAGAAACCTCATTTTTCAAACATCTTTCGCGAACTCGTCGATAAAGACGAACGACACTCGTATCACATAAGCACCGGGAATTACATAATATCTGCCGAGGCGATGAAGGATTTGTTGCTTTTAAATCCATCGAGGGAACGAGGGGATTACTTTGAGTTTGGCGAGCACGTGATTAACCAAGCGATTGAACGCGGGATGAAGGTTATCGCTCACAAACACGAGGATTATTGGACTCCATTGCGTTCGTTTTCCGAATGGTTCCAAGCGAACATCGAGATGGCGAGAGGAGGTCCGTCTGCGGAGTTGATCGCGTTCGGATCCGACCAGAAACTCATCTCGAGAGAGAGGTATTTACCACCAGCGAAGTTTATCGGTTTTGCCAGAGTCCAAGAGTCGTTGATCTTAGACGGTTGCGTCGTTAGAAGCGGCGAAAGCGGATCGTTTATTGAATCCTCCGTCGTTGGACCAACGACACAAATCGGTGGAAACGTTCGATTGAAGAACGTCATTATCGTTGGATCGCCGGAAGTTGTCGCGAACACGGTCATTGGTGATAACACCGAAATGGAAAACGTGGTTTTAGATACTGGGGCTAGCGTTGGTAAGAATTGCATTTTAAAATGCAATGGTAACGTGCACGTGAGAGAAGAGTTACAAGGGATGATTGAGATTGTGGACGGGGTCGCGTGCGTCTTGAAGGACGCCAAAATTCCAGACGGAACGGTCCTTTGAAAAGACGAGATTATTATTATGGTCGAAAGAAGGCGGGAAAATGTACAATAGAATTATATATATCATCGGAATTGCATTGCGCGAATCCGCCGTGTCAGGAAGAAGAAGAGGAAGGGAGAAAGGAGAAAATATCTATCTAATATGTGTAAAGAATCTAAAAATGACAAACAAGTATTCTACACACGTGTAAACTAAAAACTATGAATTGAACTATTTTTATTAAACGCCCCATCTGGCGGCTCGGGTCGGATCTCTCTCGCGTTCAGAATCCTCTGGTAAACTCAAAATAAAGTGTTGACTGGTAGTTCCCGAACCAAGATCTGAGGTTCTCGGCGTCACCACTAACCCGCCGTTTTCAGCGACGTTGAAATCCGCGGTAGATTTCGACCTTTGCTTGGCCAACTGCGCCAATTTGATCTCTTCGATTTCCTTCAGGGTCGGGCCTAACATTTTCTGTCTTTCTTCCTCCGACCCGGAAAAGCTCGCGTTGTTGTTTTTATTGCCCATAGTACCCATGCTGCCATTACCTACATTCGTCATGCCGACTAAGCTATTCGAGGACTCTTTGTTATTGACGAACCGAAAATTTGAGAAAATCCCGCCTTTTTTTATCTGTTTCCATTGCGGACTAGTCGCCCAAGTGTACTCTTCCGACCCTTCCCAAATCGGTGACCCAGGCGTAAACGGCTCACCAGCCATAAACTCCGCGCTCTTCGTGATCGTGTCTAAACTTTCCGCCGATTTCGCTGTTTGGTAAATGAAAAATCCAACAATCGAAACAACGTAACCGCTGAGCTGCACTATTGTTTGCTTCTCTTTATATAACCAACTGGACAACATAATCACCATCGTGTTCCTCACCTGCCCGGCACCTTTGAACGTCAACGATCCGCACGTTTGAATCACTCCAATCGTCGTCACGTTTACGAAAAAACCGAAAAACGCGACGACTATATATGGCAACGGATTTTCAATCGGTCGTCTCCACGCCTCCGTCTCGACCATCTCCCCGTACTCGAACATAATGGTAAAGATGACCAAAAACAGGAAATTAGCCGGCGCGGAATAAAACAAACCCTCGATAACTCCAAAACTACGACTATACAACATGTGCTGAAAAAACACCATTCGAATACACTCGCTCGATTCACTCAGAGCGATCAACATGATCCCGATTGACGTCAATCTGCTCTCGCTTAAACACGCTACCATCATTCCAAAGCTCGTCACAACGATCCCAAACGTCTTCGTAAACGTCGGCTTATCCATTCCTAACAAAACCAAAACCACAAACACGACCACTGGACTTAAACTCTTTATCATTTGAATAAAACTGACGCTCAAGTATAAATACAACGTGTTTCCGCTCGCGAACGTAATCGCCGTGAACAGACCAATCGGAATAATAATCGTCACGTACTCCCACGCCGTCAATCTATTTTCTATGGTCACCCTCCCGGATCCAATGAGTAGCGCCGCGACGATCCAAGAGCACAACGGTCCCGTCGCTGAAACCGCGATCGGGTACGGGAAGTTGTCTTTCACGAATATATACTTGTTCACCAAAATAATCCCACCCGACACGACCGCCCACGAGAGGAGAAAGAAGGATGACTTCACCCAGTACAACTTCGATTCCGATTCGATGTGTAACTCTTGGAAGGATTTCACCCGTTCCATGATTGGTTTCCCGGTGGACATGAACGACGGGACCGATTGATAGTTGCGCTTCATCGCGCGACGTATTCACGCGCGTCGTCGGGGTCTCTCTCACGACGGCGGGACGCGAACCTCCTCTTTTCCCTCCCGCACGCGTCGATACAGAGAGAATAGAGGAAAGCGCGGCCTCGCGAATTCCCTTTACAAGCCTCTTCGTTCCCAAACACAAGACGCCTTTTATCGAGTCGCTCGAAAACGAAACGGAAGCAAAAGTAATAAAAGCAGACCGCTTTTCGAAAACGCGTCCGTGCCGGTCTGCGTTGCTCCGCGCGCGCGTCTCGCGCGTGTCGTATTTGTGGAATGATTGCGTGCGAAATTGGAAAAAAAAAGTGAGAAATGCCTCCTCTTCGAAAAGGGGCAAAAAGAAGAAGCGTTCGCCCGTCGAATGTTTCTCGATCGAGACGTACGTGTTCTTCAACGAGTTGTATGGATGATTCGGTAGTAGTGTTTGTTTATACAAGTACGCGCGCGCTTTTGTGTACATAAATTATTCCATCGTGTCGTCGAGACGTACACTACTCTTCGCCGCGTCGCCCCGCCGTCTCTTCTTCTATCTCCTCTTCCTCTTCCTCGTCGTCGTCTCCATCTTCTTTAGTACCCTCCTCTTCCGCGTCTACTTTCTGTTTTTTTTGTTGGTGCGCGTGCTCGGCCGCCGACGCCGCCAACGCCTGTCTCTGTGCCGCGGCCGCTTTCGCCAGGTTCAAGTGCTCTTTCAGCGCCGGTTCGAGCTCGTGGAAATCAATTTCGCGTATGGCGCGGATGACGTCGTCCTGCGCGTGCGAGGGAGCGAGAGATGGAATATTTTGCGTCAGAGAGAAAAAGAGAAAGAGAAAACGACGACAACACATCCTACGCAACGATGACGACGCTTTTTTCTCCGTTTGAGGCCGCGTGCCTTCCGCGCGATGATCATTGTTCGGACGTAAAAGTCGTCGAAGACTTCGAAAGACGAAGACGACATGCCTCTCCCAAACAAAAAAAAGTGGGGAAAATTCAAAAAACCATCATCGTCGAGAGAACGCACCGCCGACAGCGTGCTCCGTTTACTTTCCGTGCATATGTCGTTCGCCGTGGACGTGACGTAGTGAATGAAGATTTTGCACGCCTGTTGCACGCCATCGAGCGCGTCTTTGGCGATGTGCGGTTCGAACGGCGCGTTCGTCTTCGCGTCCACGTGCGCAAACTTGGCGAGCTGATGCTTCATGATCCGCTTGACGTGCGCGCGGGGGAGGTCGTCGCTCGTCGTCGTCGTCGTGCTCGGCGCGGTCGTCGTCTGAATCGGCGTTTCCGCCGCCGCCGCAAAATTCGGCGAGGGTCCTCCTCCTCCTCCCGCGTTTGGTGGAGGAGACTGCGTTTTTGTAAACTCCATGCCTCTCTTCTGAAGCTTTCGTTTTTTGGTCGCTCTTTTCTTCCTTCTTTTTTTTGTGTAAAGATGGTGCTCTTAATAAAACCCTAAATACAATGCACGGAAAGTCTTCGATTTTTTTTAAGCGGGTAATGTACACGGCATTTTTACGAACACCATCCATAGCGCGTTTTGAACAACCTTCCGACGACGTTCCAAACGACGACGACGACGACGACGATGACGACAAAAACGCCCCCAAAAAGTAGTCGCTTTGCGGTCGAGGTGGCCAACACGCGCCATCTGTCGATCGACATCGAAGCGACCACGCGGATGTGCGAGGACGCATTTTTCTTCAACGTCCCCAATAAGACGCATCATCATCAGAAGAAGAAGAAGAAGAAGAACGACGACGACGCGTTGTTCAACGCGGAGAAGAAGAAGTTTTCGGACGTCGTGTCTTTACTACGAGGGATCGTGCATCACGAACACGCGGCGAAGAGAGACGCGCTGAGAGGAGGATTCGACGCGAGCGCCGGATTGGTACCGAAGAAGAGGAAAATGAAAATGGGCGAGACAAAAGTGAGCGAGGAGGAGAAAACTTTGAAAGGTCCAACCGAACACGAAGCGCTGAGCGCGCAGTTCGTGACGCAATTTTGCGAAATGATGGCGACGGCGGAATACAGCATTTTAAGCGAGGAGGAGTGGAAACTTGCCATGGAGGAAGATTTCATGTTTCGATTACCGATGGAAATCGATTGGGCCAACGGCGGCTACGACGCGAGTTTGTTGCGAGCGTTTTTGAAGAAAAATCCAGAGTTGAAAGTCGGGTTGCCGAAATTTTCCGAACGAGTTTTACTGTTTAAGAGAGGAGTGACCGTGAGCACACACAGCGATTTGTTCGTATCGGATAAGATTGATTTGTTGTTAGAATACGCGCTGAAGAGGCCAGTTGGGAAAGCGTTGAGGAAAGTGTTCGGATTTGGCAGGTCTTCGGGCGACGGAGAGGAGTCTGCCGCCGCCGTGGGAAGGAACAAAGGTAAGAAAAACGTATCGAAAATTGAAAGAAGAACACTTCGAAGGCTCATGCCGACGACTATGTCCGTGTTAAAGAACCTACACAAAAAGCTCGAGCTGAGCGAACCGACATTCAAAGAGGTGATTTTGCTATACAGGGAAGATAAAATCGATTCCGCGGAGGCACAGTTTTTGAACATCCCTTCCGGCGCCGGACCTTTGCGTTTGAAATCATTTCGAAACGTCCCGATGGCGGATTTGGAGATGGTTTTTCCGGGCGTGAAAATATGTGCAAAGTTTATAGACTATTTGACGAACGGGATAACCATGATTATGGTTATCTTTTCGTTGATTTGGGCGTTTATTACTGGCGAAGCGTTGTCGGAACGAGCTGTCAAGCTGTTGACCGTAGCCGGTGGGAAGTTATCCGCGTCTTGGGCGAACATTCAAAAGTCCAAGGCGAATTACGCCGCTCAAATGAGTAAGGAAGTGATAAAGAAGATGGATTCGAGTGGTTTCGCGGTATTAGCGTCGGTGTCGATGGATATGGAGGAACAAGAGACGAAAGAGATGATTTTGGCGTACGCGGCGATGCGTGGGAATAAATCTGGGATGACCATAGAAGAGTTGGACAACCGATTGGAACAGGCGTTGATGGATGCGTATGGCATCGCGGTGGATTTTGACGTGCACGGAAGCGTAGAGAAATTGGTGGAGGAAGGATTAGCGTCTAAGATTCCGGGCGATAGCGGGATGTACCAAGTCGTGAGCGTTGAAAAAGCGCTCAAGAAGCTCGATAAAAAATGGGACGCGCTGTTCGATTATTCCTCAACCTGGAAAGGAGGAGCAGGGGGAGATTCGTCGGAAAAGATTGTCCTCGATTCTAACGCAGAAGAGGATCCGTCAAAGATGGAGCGAGATTTAATGTTGCAACTCGCCAAAGCGGACACGGAAAGAGGCAAAGAGGCTTTGAAATTGACGAAAAAGATGGAAGATTTGAACGAGAAAATCGCTGATGCCAGCGGGAGCATGAGAAAATTAAAGTGGAGATACTCTTAATTAGAAAGTTTGTTATTATTATGTTACAAGTGTGCCGGTACCTGGGTACTGGTTTATGCTTTCGCATATTATAATTCAATCCACCATATATGTTTATTACTAACTACCTTTTGGGTACCATAAGGCAGTGTATTAATAGTACTTGTTTGTTGTTTACAATGATGATGATGATACAGTTGCGCGTTTTGCTTGAACATCATGGAGGAAGGAGGAAATGGAGGACGAAGACGACGACGACGACAGTCCCGCCGGGAGAGAAATCTTGATGCTTCGAAAAGCGTTCGCTCTGCCGTTTGCGTTTGGATACACTTTCGCGTGAAGTTTCACGCACTGCGCCTTGAAGAACTCGTATGGTTCACCCAACGCAATTTGATGCGCTGCATTATGTGCCGTCCAATATACTACCGATATTTCTCCCCCCGCTTCTTCGCTCGTAGTAGCAAGAGTAGAACTACTCGCTAATTCCAATAAGTGTTTTCGCAACTGCTCGTATCCGGAAAATTCTTCTAAGTTGATTGTTTTCATCACTAGCGAAGATGATAAAGATGACAACGACGACGACAACGAGTATTTTACGTTTCCCCCTGGAGAAGGAAGGAGAGGAATGCTCGTGTTCTCGCTGACGTCATCCTCGTCCTCATTCTCGCCGTTCTCGACGCACCTTTCAATCGTGCAGACGACGTGAGCGCTCTTGCGTATCGTTTGAAAGCTACTCTTTATTTTCTTCCGCATTCGAATTTTGTATTCAATGCGCTGTTGTTCGTACAATTTTTCCTCTCGCAGTCGATCTTGTTTGTCGCTGATTTCACTCAGATTGGCGCGTCGTTTTGGCACGTGGCGACTTTTCTTTTCGAGAGCATGTTGCTTTTGCGTCGGTTGTTGTTTGCTTGCGTGTTTTGATATGTTGTTGTTTCTGTCCGTAATGATCTTCGTTGCTGATGATTTAGCTCTAGCTCCATATCCCCATTTCAAATGCTTCGCGCAGTGCTTATGTCCCGGCTCGGCTAAACAGGAACAGCGCCAACTCTTGCCGTCGTTTCTCGTGCATCGCATCCGAGTGATGTCATTATTTGATGCGGATGTGGTCGGTAAAGGTGCGACAGATCTCGCCTCCACCTCTGCCTCGCTCAAAACCGTCTCTTTCACAAGCCGCGTCAACCGCGCGAACACTTCTTCCACCTCTCCATTTTTTTCCCTCGGAAGAACCAACATCTCCTCTAAAATAAATTTCGCCATCTTCGACAAAATCCACTCTTTGTTGTGCGCTTGCGTCTCGTGCTTTGTTACTCTCTTGTACACCTTTTGCAACGCTTTATTCGACGTCTTTTTACAGATGCTTTGAAACCGTTTATCCCGCTCTACCGTTTCCAACAGTTTCTTCGCCGTCGCTTTCCTCGCCGCCTCGATCGCCTCGATCGCGTTTTGCATGTCCAAAGGCCCTTTCGGTGACCTCGTCGCGCCCGTCCCGTTTCCGTCTTCTTTCCCTCCTCCGGCCCCTTCTCGCATTGCGCCTTCTTCTTCTCTTTGTGTGGCGTCGTCTTCCCCTCCAACCATGCTTTAAAAAAAACTCGGTCTTTCTGAGCACCTTCTTTCTCCAAATTTTTTTCCGCTTTTTTTGTGTTTATGGCACCCCGACCTTTGAGTGCCTTTTGTTGAAACGCTTTTCAAAAGCGCCCTTTCTTTTTCTTTCTCGGGTTTCGCGCTGCTTTCGAGGCCAAGAACCGAATACCTTTTTTGGTCGTCGTTTCCGCGTGCCTTTCCCCGCGTCTTCTTCCTGGGCCAAAGAATCGTTTTGTGGTTCTTATCGACGACGCGGTTTTGAATCGGCGCGATTTGGACGATTTTGCGCACAAAATGAATTTGGAATATTCCCGTAAAATCCAATTTTGTCAAAGTCGTTGTGTCTGAATCGGATGTGCGCGGGAAAAAAACAGAGTCCCGTCGTCCTTTTCCACCAAAGCCAACGTCGACGCCGAGAACACCACCAACACAAACACCACCAACAAAGCGTCGCTCTTCGCTCGCTCTCTCTCTCCGCAGAAGAAGAACCCTTTTGTTGGAGTCGAGACAAAGATGTGACTTTGAAGATATATAAATATATCCTCAAAAGTCGTTTCGTGTTTTTTTGTGCCTTTTTAACGACCTTTTTTGGGCACTTTTTCGTGCCTTTTGGTGCGTAAAACGTGCCTAAAAGACGGGAAACTATGGACTCACCAGCAAAAAAGGAGAAAAAGGCGTCGAACGCGCGCCAAAAGGGTCCTTCTCATCCCTGCGCCATACTCTGTAGGCGTCAACCGCGCGCGACGCTCTCTTTCACCTCTCCCGTGCTGTCTGTCTCTCTTTCTCTCGCTGGAGAGGACACACCCAGAACGCCGAAGAGAAGAGAGAGGAGCGTTTCTTTCTCTCCAGGCGGATTTTGGACGGCATTCGTTTACGTGGCTCTCTTTGACACGTTTCGCATCCCAGCTCCAACGCAGCTCAAAAACACGGTGCCGCTTTCCGGTTCAGGTTGGATGTTAAACGTAACCCCGAAAAACGCGCGGACGGTGCGCAAACACTGAATACTTCTCGGCGTGAGTTGGCCTAAACGCACGCGGCAGATTTGGTCTGGAGAGCACGCTAATAAAGTTAAAACTAAAGCTTGGTGGGAAGAGTCACATACACCACCGCGTTGGATTTCGGAGACTAAGGCTTCGGCGCATTCGCGGCCGTAATCTTCGGGCGTTTTTTGCGCGTCGTTGTCTTTGTCATCGTCTTTGTCGTCGTCTTTGTCGTCTCCGAGAGTACCATTCAACAACAACTGCCCTTCGTCGTCTTCCTTCTCTCGCTCGCCTCTCGTACTCGCGCTGCTACAATCGCTCCCTAAAACGCACCCTTCGGTCGTCTCCGCGACCAACGATATCCCATACGCCGGCGAGTTCCCTCCTTCCTTCCCGTTGTGATGGTCGGTGAAAATATACACGTCCGGTAAAAAATTATTCAAAACGCCTCTGGCGCCATCGACCAACCGATTCGCCATCTGAGGTGGAATCTTCGCCGTAAACGCTACCCCTCTCACGCGTTTGACCAACCCTTCGGAAACCCAATCGATTCCTCCGGGTAACTCTTTCGCGATTGGAAACGACAACTTCACCTCGCCTCCCCCATCCGGCGGACACCCTCTCTTCGCTATGTGCAAACTCAACCCATCGTCGCATCCAAAACGTTTTTTCAACATCGGCAGCGTCACCGTCCGAAACGTATCTACGCTCACTTCTTCGTCGTCGTTCGTTACTCCAGTCAACGTAATTTCCATCGGTTTCTTCCCGAAAATCCCAATCGCGCACAACGCTTCCAAATAGTATCCCAAACCTCTTCCCGTGCCGCAATCGTGAGTCAATCGTTTCCCACCGATGACGACGCCGGGTTTGTATTTCAAAGACGTCCCGGATTCGTTGATGATAATTTCCGAGCCATTCGTTATTTTATCCAACAACCGGAGAAAAGAGGCTTCGTACGCACGTATGCCCGGGTTGGACGTGCCCGTCGCCCGAATGTCGTCGATTCGGACTGGACGGCTGCTCAACGTCGCACAGACGAGTCGATGGCGAAGGTTTTGGGACCCTTTGAAGCGAACGTAGTCGGTTTTATGATGACCCCCGACGTTTGACGGCATGTCGTCTTTTTGAAACCGTCCTTTTTACGTCTCTTCTCGCGGAAAAATCACTCCTGCGCGCGAAGAAATGGAGGCGATGATGTTTCAGAGCTGTTTAGAGAGGCGGCGACGACAAAGGCTGAAAAAGCGCGACGACGAAATTTTTCTTTTGGGTGTCGTAACGATCGATGATGCTATGCACGGTAGTAGTAGTAGTAGTAGTAGTAGTAGTAGTAGTAGTAGTGTTAATCAGTTCCAAACGCTCTGTCCCCGGCATCACCTAACCCAGGGATAATAAAGCCTTCCTCGGTGACGTTCTCGTCGATTATCGCCGCGTACACGACCAACCCGGGAAACGATTCGCTCAACTTTGTCAGCGCCGGCGGCGCGGCCACGCAACACATCACTCTCACATTCTTCACGTCCGCACCTTTATCCAAGACGTCTTGAACGACTCTGACTATAGTTCCCCCCGTCGCTAACATCGGATCTGAAATCAGAACCTTATCTTCTTTCGAAAATCCATTCTTCGGTAACTTGTCCAAATACTTCGTCGCCTCTAACGTCGTCTCGTCTCGCGCGTATCCGAGATGGTACGTTTTTGTCGTCGGTAAAACTTCGTGTGCTTTATCTACCAGCGTTAATCCCGCTCTCAGCACTGGAACGATCGATATCGCTTTCGACGGGTCCACCACTTCCACGTTCGCCACCGCCAGGGGGCCTTGGACTTGCGCCTCGTACGTCTCCAACCAGTCTCGGCTCAGTTCGTACATCAAAATCTTTCCAATTTCCGCCATCGCGGATCGAAACAGCGCCGACGGCGAGGCGGCGTTGCGCGCGACGGCGAGCCAGTGTTTCAAGAGCGGGTGTGGCGGGACGTAAATGAGCATCTGGTTCGGGTTGATGTTCGGCGTCCCTAGTCCTCCTTCTTCTTTCGTCGCCTTCGCTTTGATGGTTTTGCGCTTTACATCGCCGCCGCCCAATAATCCTCCTCCTCCTCCTCCCTTTTCAAAGGTCGGTCTTCTCGTGGTCGTTTTAAAGCGCATTCTTTTCTTCTGAGACGACGACTTTGACGGTGTCGTCGTCGACGACCTCCTCGAAGACGAAGCAAAAGTCGCGGCACACCGCATCGTCGCGAGGACGACGACCTCTCTACTCGCTGGTGGTTTTTTGCCCCTTTACGAGAACAAAAGGAGTAGTCGTGTGTAATAATGGGGAAAAAAGCGACGATGCATTTTATCTCGAATCATCCCGTATCTCTTCTTCATTCATTCATTCATTCATCCTTTACGAAAAAGATGACGACGATGGACGCGTGTCTTCGATCGCAAAAGCCGCAAAACGCCTCTTTCGCCGCCGCTCCCGCAAAAAAAGCCGTTTCCTTTGGTTGTTCGAGGAAGCGCGCGTCGAGAAACGTCGTCGTCTTTAAAGCGACGACGACGACTTTGACGACGATTGGAATCCGAATGGGAACGCGACGACACGGAGTAGTCGCAAAGAGCACCACCGATTCGCAACAAAAGGAGAAGACTGTTGTAAAAAAAACGTCCCCGCGCGTCGAGCCGTCCTCCGTCACGCTCGTCCTCCTCGCCGGCGGCGTCGGGAAACGCATGGGTGCAAACATGCCGAAGCAATATTTGCCTTTGCTCGACGTGCCGATTGCGGTGTACTCGCTGAGAAAATTCGCCACCATGGAAGAAGTCGGAGAAATAGTGGTGGTTTGTAACGAAGACTACGACGAGGTGTTCACGAAGGAAAAGATCGAGAAACCAATCTCGATTGCCCGACCAGGCGCGGAAAGACAAGACTCGGTGTTCAACGGAATAAGCAAAGCGAGAAAAGAGGCAAAGTTACTCGCCATACACGATAGCGCGAGGCCGTTGACAGATTTGGACGACGCGCGAAGATGTTTCGAGGACGGCGCGAAGCACGGAGCGGCGGTGTTGGCGGTGAAGTGTAAAGCGACAATCAAGCAAGCGAATGAGGATGGGAGCATCGATAAGACGTTGGATAGGAATTTGTTGTGGGAGATGCAAACGCCGCAGGTGATAGAACCGAATTTGTTGAAAGAGGGATTTCAATTTGTGAAGGAGAATGGGTTGGAGGTGACGGACGACGTTTCGGTCGTCGAACACTTAGGGAAGAGAGTGCAAATCACTGAGGGGAGTTATTATAACATTAAGGTGACGACGCCAGAGGATATGTTCATCGCGGAGAGGTTATTGAACGAAGAACCAAAGCTTAGATGCGTGTAATAATAGTCTTTTTATTATAACACTTTGTTTTACTTTGTTATTATGTACTTTTACACGACGCAAGAAGTTTGCATCGACGCCGGTTTTGCTTTGGTCGGCGCCGGGAACTCTCGAAATGTTTTGTACGCCGTATCAAAATATAAAGGCTGTTCAAAGCGATCGTGAAGGCGTTCCCAATGTCCACGCTCTTCGTCTCCGTCGAAATTGTGTTCAAACTCATCGGGAGAGGTATCGTTAAAAACGCATCCGCAGCACGTATCTAACACGAAAACAACGAGCACGAACATGGTGAGACCAAGATAGAGTGTTTTCAAAATCACGCGCTGAACAATGGAATCGATGTGAGAACGAACATCGTTCTACACGACGTACGTAACGCGTGTTTCCTTGGACCAGAACATAGTTGGAAACGATGCCCACATTTCGATCTCGTCTGCGTCTTTCCCTCGCAGTAACGGAAGAGGAGGATACTCGACTATGAAATCTTGATCTTCAATTTCTCCTGCGATTTCCCAATACGTCGGATGAAAATCATCATCCTCCTCATCGTCGTGGTCAACATCATCAGCAGCGAATTTTTCGTCTTCTTCTTCTTCTTCTTCTTCTTCTTCTTCTTCTTCTTCTCTTTCTTCTTCATTTTCTTCGCTTCCTTTGCTTTCTTCGACGAACGATACATCATAGAAGTCTACCGTCTCGAAACCTCGAACTGTGACTTCGACGTCGTCGTCGTCGTCTCTTTCGTCGTCATCGCTAAAAACGTCAGTCAACCACGCGTCATTTTCTTCCCCTTCTTCTTCCACTTCGCCACTCCGCGTCGCCATCGAAGGAAACGCGTTCGTTGACAAGACGGCCGTTTCTAATAAAACGTCCTCTCCCTGTCCCTGTCGTCGCGCGAGCGAAGCAGAGGACGACGACGGCGACGACGACGTTTTCGCGCAAGAAACCACCGAAGAAAACGCGCAAAGCGCGACCATCGTCGCGACGACCAATCGCTCGTGATGAGTGCGCATGGTTTTGTGCCTTCTTTTTTCCGAGCGCGCAGAGATGTACGTTATAGATACAAAAAAAGGCGTTTTTTATCTCTCTCGCGTGTATTTTTGAAGCGTTATGAAGAAAATACGACTTCAGTCAAAATAAAAAATGTCATAAAAAAGCAAAATCCGGAACGTCAACGGTGTTCTTGTTCTTGTTTTAATCTCGAGTTTTGTCGACACGTTTCATCCGCGCTCGAGGGAGAATTGTTCGCGGCGCGCGCAATCCAGATCGATCCGGCGGCGGCGTCTGTCGGCGGTGGCTACGCGCTTTCCTTTATTATAAAAAAAACGCTTCGAAAAATCATTCGAAGAGGAGAGAAAACAACAAAAAATGGTGTCGTCGCCGCGACATCAACGGCAACGAGAAGAGCCGGAAAACATCGACTCCGTCGAACGCTTGGAAAAGCACAACGCGTCGTACGTCGGCCAAAGCGCGGACGGGTACAAAAACGACCGATTTGGCCCGGATGAGATTGACGTGCTCGTCGAAGCGCTGAGGATTGACAAAGAAGAGAAGGAGAGAAGCGAAAAATTTTACTTTCGCGTCTGCGCGTCGCCGTCGTCGTCTTCAGATGCGTTCTCGTTAGCCGAGAGTTTCCTCGACAACGTTCCGCACCTCTTCGCGACAAAAAGATTGACAAAATTGGACGATCAAGACCGCGCCGTACTCTCTCGGTGTTCGAAACGAATGCGCGCGTTCGTTAAGAATGAGTTTGGCGAAACGAAATACACGAAACTGTGCGTAAGAAAATTTGCATCGAGTAAAGAAGGCATCGAGTACGCGAAGCTATGCGGTGTACCGAAGACGGAAAGAACGTTTGCGAGCATCGCTAGAATTGGAAACGTGGAAGCTTTGGGGTTCGCTCTCGATTCGGATTGGCCGCACGACGTGAAGGCGGCGACAGCATGCGCGCGAGGGAACCACTTCGAAACGTTGCGATGGATGAGAGCGAATGGATTGAAATGGGATAAGAAAGAGGTGTTATTCGCTGCAATGGAGAATAAAAACGTGGAGATGGCCGAATGGATCATGATGCAAGAAGGAGAAGATGAAGAAGATGATGATGATGATCACGATGATGATAACAAATGATAATGATGTGCCTAGATGTATTCATTAAATGCTACGCGTCTCCTCCTCCTCCTCCTTTCTTCCTTTCCGCTCTCGCCGCTCGCTTCGCCTCCAAAGCCGCTTTCTTCTCCTCTTTCGTCAACTTCCTCGCAAACATCGTCTCCACGACTTCCTCTTTTTTGCTCTCGTTCTCCTTTTCGTCTCCGACTAACCCGTCGCTCCTCGGCCTCGATCTCGGTACTTTGTCGCCTGCTTTAAAAAACAAAGGTTTTCGTTCGTCCGACGGCAAAATAGCTGCG
>MDTG01444295.1_pt1 | contig 35698 bp, 40 predicted proteins | sample 811421 | NCBI WGS metagenome assembly MDTG01 (sample SAMN05326645, study PRJNA326480) | marine metagenome | isolation source: seawater | place: Pacific Ocean: South East | collected 2011
AAACCGGAAACTTGACCTCAACCTCAGATCCGAAACATACATAAAAGGCGGGTCAGTTCTCGGCGGAAATCCCGGGTCACTTCTCAACGAAAATCAACAGCTATAGCTCGTTGCGGTGTACTCTTTCGCAGATGCGATTGCTGGCAGTCGGTCGCTTTCCACTGAAAATCCGCCGTGCCTTCCAACCCTTGAATCCTCTAGTCCCTACAGGAACTACAGTCGGCACCGATGCATAAGGCTGCCCCGGTTCTGGCTTCCAGGTGCAGCGTATTCTCATGCATGATTTCTTGCGGGGCTCGAAATGCTCACCATTGTCTTCTTCATCGCTGTCACATCAGCGGCGCTACTGGTTGCGCTGCTGTTCTGGTCCATTGCGAAACCGGCCCAGCGTGTGTGGCCGCCTCCTTCCGCGCAGGTGGGATGGCAGTTCTGGCTGGTGTGGGTGCTGGTCGGCCTGCTGATCTTCGCAACGCTTTACGTTGGTATCGCTGATTACGGCAGCCTCGGACTGGATGCCTTGCCTTGGCGGGTCGTCGGCGGCGTCCTTCTGGTTCTGGGCAATGCGCTGGCCTGGTGGGGCGTTGCCGCCCTCGGCTCAAGGCCGACGACCGGACTCGCCGGCGATCTTGCGACTGGCGGCCCCTACCGGTTCACGCGCAATCCCCAATACATCGGCGACATCCTCATCCTCGCCGGCTTTGTGCTTGCTGCCAATTCCTGGCTCGCATTATGGCCGGCGCTTTTGGCGATGATCAGCGCGTTCATCGCCCCGTTTTCCGAGGAACCGTGGCTTGAGGCGCGGCTCGGCGATGCCTATTCCGACTACAAGCGGCGCGTTCGACGCTTCATCTGAGACCGCTTGAAAACTTCGCATCGGGTCTTGAACCTACAGTTGCTAGAGGTCCTATCTTGGAAGGACCAATCAGAGTCGACCGCGGAACGGTGAAACGCAACCTCAGCCGACGCGGGACAGGAGACAACGATGCCGACCGAAAAACAACACGACCACGAACGTTCTCAGGGGCACGAGTGTGGGCATTCTCACCCGCAAGGTCATGTGCATTCCCACGATCGTGAGAATGGCGTCGCGTGCTGCGGTGCCGATGTGCCAACGGGCCCGGTGGGTACCGCCGGGCGTAGCTTTCAGGTCAATGGTCTCGATTGCGCCGAAGAAGTGGCGATCCTGAACCGCGTTGTCGGACCGGTGGTCGGCGGCGCCGAGCATTTGGCCTTCGACGTGATCAACGGCCGGATGACGGTGCTGGAGACGGCAAATCCCGCCTCCGACGATAAGATCATAAAGGTGGTCGCAGGCACCGGTATGGGCGCGAAGCCCTGGAACGCGGACAGGGCGGAGGCCGATCGCGCGGTGCATCTGAAGCGGCAGGCACGTTTCACTGCGGCCAGTTGTGGCTTCTGGGCGGCAGGTTTTCTCTGGCACATCGTCGAGACCGGGATGGGCGGCGCGCTTGGCCTCTTCGCCGGCCATGGCGAGGCGCCGATTCCGCTTGCAGAGGCCGGACTGTTCGGCCTCGCAATCATCTTCGGCGTGTGGCTGGTCGCGCCCAAGGCATGGTCTTCGGCCCGACGCCTGTCGCCCGACATGAACCTGTTGATGGTCGTCGCCGTCGCCGGTGCCGTCGGCCTGGGCGAATATTTCGAGGCCGCGACCGTCGCCTTCTTCTTTGCACTGTCGCTCTATCTCGAAAGTTGGAGCGTGGGGCGTGCGCGCAACGCCGTCGCGTCGCTTCTCGATCTGGCGCCGGCCACGGCGCGGGTGATCCGCAGCGACGGCAGCGAGGCGGACGTGCCTGCGGCCGAGGTCGTCGTGGGTGACCGATTCGTAGTGCGCGGCGGCGACCGCATCCCGCTCGACGGCGAGGTGACGGACGGGGCAGGTGCGGTCGATCAGGCCCCGATCACCGGCGAAAGCGCTCTGGTCCCCAAGGAGGCGGGCGACGAGGTCTATGCTGGTACCATCAACGGCGATGGCACGCTAACGGTGCGCGCTACCAAACCCGCATCGGACAGTACGCTGGCAAAGATCATCCGCATGGTCGGCGACGCGCATTCGCGCCGGGCGCCGGTGGAGCAGTGGGTGTCGAAATTTGCTCGCATCTATACGCCGATAGTGATGGTGGCCGCCGTCGCCATCACACTGCTGCCACCAATCCTTCTCGGCGGCGCCTGGAACTACTGGTTCTACAACGCGCTCGTGCTGCTAGTCATCGCCTGCCCGTGCGCGCTGGTGATCTCGACGCCGGTTTCCATCGTGGCAGCGCTCACCGCCTCGGCGCGGACGGGCGTGTTGATCAAGGGCGGCGCCTACGTCGAGGCGCCGGGACGCACCACGGCTCTGGCGCTCGACAAGACCGGCACGATTACCGAAGGCAAGCCCGAAGTGGCCGCCGTGCATCCGTTGGGTGGTACGCCGGAAGCCGACCTGGTGGCCGTTGCCGCGTCGCTTGAGGCTCGGTCGTCGCATCCGCTCGCGCAAGCGATCCTCGCCCATGCAGGCAAGGACGTGACCGCCGCCGAGGATACCCGCAACGTGCCGGGTCGTGGCCTCGAAGGCCGATTCGACGGCCGCAACGTCTGGCTCGGGTCTGACCGGTTCGCCGCGGAAAAGGGCTTTGGCGCTGCAATCCCCGCCGACCTGCGCGACCGCATCGAAGGGGCGGGCGCCACCATGGTCGCCGTCGGCGACGACTCCGGCGTTCTGGGCCTGCTGGAACTGCGCGACCGGATCCGGCCGGATGCACGTGGCATCGTTGCGCAACTGCACAAGCAGGGCGTGAAGAAGGTCGTCATGCTTACCGGCGACAACGAGCGCACCGCCCGGGCTGTCGCCGCCGAAGTTGACATTGACGAGGTCCGCGCCGAACTGCTGCCCGAGGACAAGGTCAGCGCCATTGAGGAACTTGTGACGACCTACGACATGGTCGCGATGATCGGCGACGGGGTAAACGACGCCCCGGCCATGGCCCGCGCGCACTACGGAATTGCTATGGGCGCGGTTGGCTCGGACGCGGCGATAGAGACGGCGGACATCGCGCTGATGACCGACGACATCGGAAAAGTGCCATGGCTAATCGGCCATTCGCGGCGCACCATGTCCATCATCCACCAAAACATCGGTGTCTCGCTGGCAACCAAAGCCGTCTTTGTCGGCCTGACCGCCTTCGGCATGGCCTCGATGTGGGGCGCGATCGCAGCGGATGTCGGCGTGTCGTTGCTCGTCGTTGCCAACGCGCTGCGTCTGCTGCGGCCAAGCGCCGGGACGATGTTCACGAAGGAACGTCTGGAAGGCGCCGTCGATTCCATGGTTGTCGGCCGTATCACTCATGGTCACTAGGAGCGGCGGCGGCCAAATAAATTGCCTATCCTGCGGCGAAAGGGAACTTTGATTTAACGGCTCATTAAGGTTAACGATCCAGGCTGCTCGGGACACATTCGAAGGGGCAATATGCAGGGACGCAGCCGAAAACGACGCTTCCCCTCGGGAATCCTCACCAAATCGCTATTCGCCCTGATCTGGCTCGTCATCAGCATGGCGGGCATGGATCCCGCGGGAAATCCGCAAGGGCGCTCTCCTCATATCATGCCGAACGAAATCGCCTTGCAGAAAGAGCCGACACATGCTCGGCATGTTTCCGACGAGCCGCACGTGGTACGAGGCGACAAGCAGGACAGGGTCTCTGCTGGAGCACGTAAGCGCCAATTGGCCGAAGTTGCATTGGGCCTTCGCTTAGGATTGCGTCCCTTGGCGGTCAACGCGCAGCGTCTCGCACCGTTTGATGTGGGCGACGCGAAGCGACCTACGAAGCGAATGCTTTTTCACAACGCGGAAATGGATCGGCTTGCAGGCGTCCCGGCAAAGCTGGCCGATCTGGTGACCAATGATGGCGCGGATATCCTAGCGACGGCGTACGCGCCAACAGATCCCTTCCACGACCCTTCATCCCCCTTTGATGCTCTACTCGGAACTAAGCGGAATGGGCGGTTCGTGCCTCCCGTTGTTGAGGGGGACCACGAATGGATGAAGGACCCTTTACCGACGAACGTCTTCACTTCTGAAGAACAAAAATGCCTGTCGACCGCCATATATTTCGAGGCCCGGGGAGAGAGCCTGAAAGGGCAGGCGGCGGTAGCCCAAGTGATCCTGAATAGGGTGCGCAACCCCACATATCCCAACGAAGTGTGCAATGTCGTCTATCAGAACGCTGGATGGTATAAACGATGCCAATTCTCGTTCGCCTGTGACGGCCTTCCCGAGCGGATCGTCAACCGCCGTGCCTATAGTGCGGCCCGCGAAGTGGCGATGGCCGTGACCGGGGGAAAGATCTTCCTGCAGGAAGTTGGCTCATCGACGCACTACAATGCGACCTACGTCAGTCCTGAATGGGCTGATGGGATGGAAGAGATGACGCAAATTGGTAGCCACATCTTTTACCGGACATACAACGGCGGTTGGAGCTGAGCATCGCTTATCTCGGCGATCTGGGATCTCAAAAATCACTACCGGATCACGTCCGGCAAGCTGGCCTGTAATTCTGACGTCGCCAAAATCAGCTCTTTGGTTCCCATTGACCAGAATTGGCGCATCTCGCCCGGCGAATTCTCGATAGCAAACATATGATGCTGCGAGAGTGCCAGCCGGACAGGGTGTGCGCGAAGGACCCATTGGCTATCGCCGAGTTTGGTACGAGCTGCAGTTATTCCTTGAACCTGAAGCCGCTAGAGGTTGTACAGTCACCTCTTCGGGCCCGCAGCGGCGAACGGAAACGCATTTCAGCTGCGTCAATCCCGCGCGCGATATGGTGTCGCGTTGTCAGGAATGGCACGGCACGAGATGATCCCGAAGGATCGGATCGGCAATCAGAAACTATGAACAGCCTACGCCTCAGAAATATACGCGTGCTCCTCCTCAGTGGGACGGTGCTTGCGGCCATGACCACTTTGGTGGCTTACTCGCCAACGCTCTACCGGATGTTCTGCGACCTGACAGGCTACGGTGGAACCGTGCAGCGCGCTGTTGCGAAGCAGCCGTCCGTGGCAATCACGGACAAAACGGTCAAAGTTCGTTTTGACGCCAATATTGCGCCAGGTCTGCCCTGGGAGTTTCGCCCGGAGCAACGAAGCGTCGAAACCCGCTTCGGCGAGCCGACAAAGGTCTACTACTACGCCGAGAACAAGTCCGACGAGACGATCGTCGCGCGGGCGACGTTCAATGTCACCCCGTACCCAACGGCACCATACTTCTTCAAGATAGAGTGCTTTTGCTTCACGGAAGAAAAACTCGGACCGGGCGAGAGCGCGAAAATGCCGCTTGTCCTCTACCTGGACGAGCAGATGCTGAAGGACGAGAACGCGAGAATGTTCCGGGAGGTCACGCTCTCCTACACCTTCTTCAGGCAAAAGGACCTGTCGACCGAGGAAATCGACGCAGCTCGCGATCTGAAGGCTGGCTCGGAAGCAACTGATGCAAGGCTGGATGGCGCCAGGTCGGCGGAATTCGAGAACGACGCGCCAAGACGATGAACAGCAGGGGTTTGAGAGTCCTTTCGGGTTTTCTGGCCGCGGTCGCTTTGGTCCTGGCGGTTGCCCTCGGTGCCGCATACGTAATGCGCGGCACGTCGCAGGGTTTGATGGCTAACCAGCCGAAACAGGAAACCTTTGCCGAGCCGGGTTCTGTCCCCATAGGCGGAAAGTTTTCGCTCGTCGATCACACGGGTGAGACCGTCACCAACGACGACTTCGCTGGAAAGCTGCGCCTTGTCTTCTTTGGCTTCACGAACTGTCCCGACATATGTCCGACGACGCTGGCCGAAATCGCTCGCACGATCGAACTGTTGATGGACGATGCCGATGCCGTGGAATATCTGTTCGTGAGCCTCGATCCGGAGCGCGACACGCCGGCGGTCATGGCAGAATATGTGAAGGCATTCGATGAACGAATTACCGGCCTGACCGGGACGGTTGATCAGGTCGACGCCATGGCGGGCACATATCGGGTGGCGTATGAGAAGGTCGGAATGGACGGCGAAGCCTATCAGGGCAGTGGCGATTACCTCGTGAGTCATCAAGGCAACACATATCTGATGTCGAGATCCGGCGAGTATCTCACGCATTTCAGCTACGGCACCGCTCCGGAGGAGATGGCCGAGACCCTCCGCGAGGCCATCGCCAGATTCGGCGGTGCGGGTGGGGAGATATGACCGTGCGCGCGTGTCTTATCGGGTTGCTGAGCCTATTTGTGCTTGCGTTCGCGATTCCGGCCTGGGGGCAGGATGGAGCCACCATCTCCGTCCAGCAGCCGTGGGCGCGCGCCTCCATCCTCGCCTCGCGACCTGCCGCTGCCTACGTGACCATCCTGAACAAGGATGATCGCCCCGCCACTCTCGTTGCGCTGGAGACTTCCGTCGCGGGCCGTGCGGAGGTTCACTGCACGGTCAAGCAAGGCGATGCCATGAAGATGGTGCCGGTGGGACCAATCGAGGTGCCTGCCGGCGGGAGCGTTCGCATGCAGCCGGGTAGGCTGCATGTGATGCTCATGGATCTGGAGCGGCCGATTGAGGTGGGACAGACATTCACGCTTACGCTGCATTTCGCAAATGCATCTCCAATCGCGGTTTCTGTGCCGGTTTTGGAGCCAGGCGCCAGAGGACCGGAGGACGATTAGGTGACGGCGATGGAATTTTGGCACGCGGTGGCCCGCAAAGGCGGAGAGCGGTTTAAAAAGGCGGTCCCGGGGCTGGCGGCGGGTCTTGTCTTAGTGCTCCTGCAGACGCCCTCCGAAACGCTGGCGCATAGTTACAAGCTCGACGATATCGCGGTCGGTCATGTCTGGGCATCCCCACCCGAGGAGGGTGCCGGGGGTATCGCGGTGTACGGCCCGCTCCTCAATCGTGGCGGCAAGAGCGCGCGGCTCGTCGGAGCCTCGAGCCCACTGGCTGAGGATGTTGGTTTTCGCATTTCAAAGGACGGTGAGGTAAACTGGCTCGAATTCATCGAGTTGCGTCCAAACAAGCCCGTGTCACTTGCCGCGTGGCGAGAACACATCTGGTTGTCCGGAATGCGCGACACTGTCGAGCAAGGCGACAGCTTCGAGGTGATCCTGGATTTCGGGGGTGAAGGTAAGCTGCCGATCAAAGTTATCGTTGAAGACGAGGGTGGACATTAGCGCGAGGTTTTCACGCATATCCGCGGTCGACGGGAAGTCTGGCTACTATATCCGTTCGGAAATCAGTTTCACGATGGCGCCAGCATCGCGACCGGCGCCCATGATGAGGGCCGAGGCGCGATTGCGCTGCCATGGTCTGCCGACGAAGAACAAGTTCGGGACCGGCGAAACGCCGTTCGTGTGGGCGAAAGAGCCGTCCGGGTTCTTGGCGGCCGAAATCTGCACCCAGTCGCTATCATCGCGGTAGCCTACGGCCCAGATGACGGAGCCAATTTCAGCCTCGCCGCCGTCAGAAAACTTCGCGTTCGTTCCCGCAGCTTCCGTGAGACGGGGCATCAGTCGAACGCCCTTGCGAGCGAGGCTGTCGAGGTTGCGGTCGCGATCGGGAAACGGATCGGTCCGCCGCATCAGCCGTCCGATAGCCGAGTCCGCTGGCGCACGCATGAGGCCGGACCAATGGAGCCACCACCAGATGCTCTTTCCCAGAAAGCGCTCCGGGAACAGTTTGCGCGGCTTCCCTGCCGCAAGCAAGGTTGGGCGTTTGGAGGCAAGCTCGGCGGCAATGTCGCGCCCGCTTGCGCCGTCACCAACGATCAGTACCACCCCGTCGGGCACTGAGGCCGGATCGCGATAGGTCTCGGCAGTCAACTGCGTCACCGCAGGCCCGAAGCCTGCGGCGAGTTTCGGGACGAGAGGGATCTGAAATCCGCCCGTCGCGATGACGACATGCGTGGCCGCCAAAATCTCGCCACTCTCCAATGTGGCCTCGAATTCCCCGCCGGGCGGCCGCTGCAGCCTGACGACGCGTGAATTCAGCTGCAACGGCAGATAGAACAGACCCGCATACGCTTCAAGGTAGTCGGCGAACTCGCCGCGGGTCGGATAGAGTTCGCGGTTGCCTGGAATAGCCGCTCCCGGCAGCGCGCTAAACTGGCGCGGCGTGAACAGCGTCAGCGACGCATATCTCCTGCGCCAGCTGTCTCCGACGCGGTCGTTGCTGTCGACGATAACGAACGGAATGCCTGCCCTGCGCAAGTGGTAGCCAGCAGCGAGCCCGGCCTGACCGGCACCTACAACCAGCACGAAAGGAGGCTTTGTCAATCGACAACAACCTTTGCTCCAACCGGGACGCGCTCGAACAGGTCTTCGACATGTTCGTTCACCATTCGGAAACACCCGTTTGACACGGCTTTACCGATCGACGACGGTTCGGTCGTGCCATGGATGCGGTACAAAGTGTCCTGGCCGTCGCGATAGAGGTACAGTGCACGTGAGCCGAGCGGATTGTTCGGGCCGCCCGGTACACCATCCGCAAATCGCGCATATTTTCCGGGATTGCGTCTGATCATGTTGTCGGTCGGACGCCAACTGGGCCACTTCGCCTTGCGGCCGATCTCGGCAGTGCCGGAAAAGGCGAGACCCGCCCGGCCAACCCCTATCCCGTAGCGTCGAGCGATATTCTTCGACTCGATCAGATAGAGGAAGCGGTTCGCCGTGTCGACGACGATCGTGCCGACAGGATATTCCCGTGCGAAATCGACCTCTTGTGGCAGGAATTGAGGGTCAAGCGCAGTCCCTTTTTCCGGATGGGCCGCCGCGCCCTGCACGGCGGCGAACAGCGCGAAAGAGGTGAGCAGGAATTGCCTTCGATTGAGCATGATGTCCCCCCGGAACCGCCAATGAAATGTGGTTAGTGGTCGTGACCGTCGTCTGCGGCTGGCGGCGTCACGTCTGGCACCAGCTTTTCGACTTCGGCTTCTGCCCGAAGCTCCCCGATGATGCGCTGCTGCTCCGCCGCCTGAAGCGATTGACGAATCTGACGTGCGACGGTTTCGAACTCCGGCGCCGGCTGCTGCCGCCTCTCTTCCACCTTCAGCACATGGTAGCCGAAGGAACTGCGGACCGGCTCGGCAGTGTATTCATCGACCTGCAGTTTCGCGGCGGCGGCGTCGATCTCCGGAAGCGACTGGCCGGCCGCGACGAAACCCAGATCACCCCCTTTAGGCTTCGAGACCGTGTCCCCGGATCGTTCGCGCGCGAGAACGGCGAAGTCCTCACCGGTGTTCAGCGCCTCGATGACCGCGGCCGCAGCCTCTTTGGAATCCAGCAGGATGTGCCGAATCCGGGTTTCTTCAACCCGTGGCATGCGCGCGATTTGCGCCTCGTAGGCGGTCCTCACCGCCTCTTCCGTTACAGATGCGGAAATCTGCTCGCTGATGAAGGCGGAACGCAGCGTCTGCTCTTCGAGGAAGGCCATTTTCCGCTTGAAGGACTCTTCGCCGGCAATTCCCCGTTCTCGCGCTTCGTTTGCGACGATGCGCAGGTCTATCAGTGCATCGACGAGAACCGAGCGCCTTGCATCATCGGGCATGGAGCCCAATTGTTGCGCGTACATCTCTTCGGCAACCGCCAGCTCCGACGCTGTGATGTCCTGGCCGTCGACACGCGCCACAATCTCCTCCTGCTGAGCAAGGATGGCGGGGCTGGCCATCATGGCCGCAGCGAATACGATTGTTGCAGCAATCATGCAGCGCGATGCGGAGCCGAATCCGGAAATGATCGTCATCTCATGCATTTGTCCGCTCCTTATTCGGCAACCAAGAGAGGGTCGATGATTTCGCTGAATCGCTCGAGGCTGAGCACGCCCTTGTACATTTCGCCGTTGACGAAGAAGGTCGGTGTCGAGTCGACGCCGTACGACTTGCCCGTGTCAGCGATAGCCGTGATCTTGTCCAGCAGGTCTTGATCCTGGAGACAGGCTTCAACCTGCTCACCCTCCATGCCCGTCATGCCCATGATCGACTTCAGAGCCGAGGTCGCGTCGGAAACCCGGGCCCAACGGTCCTGCGAGCGATAGAGCAGGTCGAGCGTCGGGTACCATTTGTCCTCGCCGGCGCACCGTGCCAGCATGAAACCGGCCGAGGCGCGCGGGTCGAACGGGAACTCACGTATGATGAAACGGACCTTGCCTGTATCGACGTACTTGGCCTTGAAATCGGGCCAGACGGTTATATGGAAGTTGCGGCAATGACCGCATGTCAGCGACGCATATTCAATGACGGTCACGGGCGAGTCCGCATCTCCAAAACTCTTCTCTGGAAGCGGACCGGGCGCAAGCAATTGCTGCTGCGTGGGCTGAGCGAATAGCGGAAGCGGACATATGCCGGCGACGGCAAATATGGACACCCCTGCAAGAAAATGACGGCGTTTCATGGCTTCTCCAATAACTGCTCAGCGGACGGTAGGACCTCTAGCTGCTAGAGGTGCAAGACCGTTTTTCGTCTAGACGCTCGTGAGGGCACCGCTGCGCACGATAATCGGGGACGGGGTTGGGACACGCTTGTAGAGGTCTATGATGTCCTGGTTCATCAGTCGCACGCAGCCACTCGACACCGCTTTCCCGATCGTCCAGTATTCGGGCGTGCCGTGGAGGCGGTAGAGCGTGTCTTCGCCGTCCTGGAAAATATAGAGCGCGCGCGCGCCGAGCGGGTTGTTGAGCCCCGGCGCCATTCCGCCATTCTCCGCGCTGTATTTCTCCAGTTCCGGCTGCCGCGCTATCATCTCGGCCGGCGGCGTCCATGTCGGCCATTCCTGCTTCCATTGAATCACGCCGCGACCCGACCATTCGAACCCGGCACGACCCAGGCCAACGCCATAGCGCATGGCCTTACCTCGGGGCTGGATCAGGTAAAGATAGAAGCGTCGCGTATCGACAACGATAGTACCCGGCCGTTCGCCCGTGGGGTCATCGACGAGCTGGCGGTAAAATCGCCTGTTGACCTTCGAAATATCGACCGCGGGTATCGGAAACCTCTCGTCCGGCATTGCCGCATACATTGAAACATAGGATCGGTCCGGCTGTGGCTTCGGCTCGGCCGTTTTCTCGCTGTTCGTTGTCGTACAGCCTGAAACGACGAATGCACCTGCGGTACTTGTCATACCGGCGAGGAAGGCGCGCCGCTTCGGGTCGAAGTGGATGTCTTTGCTGCTTTTCACGATTTTTCTGCTCACGATGCACTGCGGCTTGCCGCAAGCGGGAACTGTTATCCCGGATGATGACCAGCCTGCGGCGCTCCGGAGGGCCGCGAGGCGGGACGTTCGTGTAATCTGGGCAAGTATAGGCCTCGCCCGCCGCTTTCGCGTTTATTGCGGCGGCGGGAGGGAAACCTCGAAGGGAACGGGCGCGGCAGAGGGTGATCCGGAGTGCGCGCGCAGGCTGCTGACCGCGCGAGATGGGGGCTCAAGAGCTTGTACCAACCACACACAATGATCCGGACATGTCGAAAGCCGCGGGAGATCTGCATCCGGCGCAACATTCTTTTGCTGCTGCCAAATTCCGGAGTTGCCTGCTGTACCGCCATTTTCGGAGACAAACGTCGCTTTCCGGCTCGTCTCGCCCGTTTCGACAGTTAACCCCGCGGCCATGACCGGTGCGGCCGCCGCGTGAATGAGCACGAACAGAACGAACAGGATAGTGGACAGCACCCGGAGCATGTCTCCAATTAGAGCAACGGGATAATTAAGAAAAGCCAAATCAATGTGAGATTTGGTGGCCGAGCCGGAAATATGGGGTTGAACCTCCAGCGGGATGAGCTTTTACACGAACCTGAAATACAGACCGGAGATCACTCCTTGGCAGGGACGCAACGCCTCATTGCTGTCGACATCGTTCGTGGCCTCGCGATTGCGGGCGTGGTCCTGTTCCATCTCGTCTGGGATGTGGAGTTCACCGGCATCATCTCAGGTGTCGCGCAGCATCCCGCTTGGCTGATGTTCGGTCGCAGTCTGGCCGGCACCTTCATGATCCTCGTCGGCGTCAGCCTCGTTCTTGCACATCGAACGCAAATCAGATGGTCGCCATTCATGCGGCGTCTGAGTATCATCGCCCTCGCAGCAGCGGCCGTCACCATAATGACGTACCTCGTGTTCCCGGCCAGCTTCGTCTATTTCGGTATCCTTCATGCAATCGCAGCAGCGACGCTGATAGGGGCCCTGTTCATTAGCGCTCCCGCGTCACTGTGTTTGGCGGCCGGGACTGCAATTTTTGCGCTTCCGTTTGTCTACGAGTCGACAGCTTTCGACACCAGACTGATGGCCTGGATCGGCTTTTTTACCGAGCCCCCGCCGAGCAATGATTTCGTGCCGATATTCCCATGGGTCGGCCTCACGCTTTTTGGCATGGCGGCGACGAAATGGCTTCTGACCGTTGATCTGGAAGGATATCTGTCGAGATCGGCGCCGCAGGGTCGGACCGCACGATTCCTGGTGTGGTGCGGGCGCAGAAGTCTGGTGATCTATCTCGTGCACCAGCCCGTTCTGCTGGCTGTCATCGTACCGGTTTCCAAGCTACTGATTTGAACCGGGGGACGTCTATTCGTTCGGGGCGTGAGGATCGGCAAGAGCGGCATCGGGACGGCTGATCGGTACCGCGTCCACAGAAACCCGCTCGGCAAGCGCCTTGTCGCCAAGGCGCCCCAGCAGCTCGCGGAATTTCGGGTGCATTCCTCCGTCCGAATAGGCGTGCGCCCGCACAGCCGAGCCTTCCTCGACGATTCGGTTCATTTCCCGCAGATCCGATTGCGAGTGCGCTGCGACGACGGGATTTGGCATGGAGATGGCCGGTGGACATGCGGCGAGGGGATCCATCGGCTCGCCACCTTCAAACTCGGTGTTGAACGCGTAGCGGCCTGCGCAGTGGGAGACGCGAGGCTGCTGGCGTGTAACTTCGAAAATATCGTAACCCGTCTTGAGGTTCATCCAGTACTCGAAACTCGGATGGTATCGGTTCTTCGCCATGTTTTCAGGTGTCATGCGGAACGGAAAAGCCTGAACCTGGAACGCCCTCTGACCGCCGTTCAACGCTTCGCGCGCCACCGCGTAGATCTCGGCCACGCCCTCGTCCGTCATTGCGAAGCAGCCGGACGACGAGCATGCGCCGTGTACCATCAACGCTTCCCCGGTATAGCCGAGTGCGGATTCGAGCCTGTTCGGATATCCGAGATTGAAGGAAAGGTAGTATTGCGAGTTCGGGTTAAGCATGCCGGCGCTGACATGATAGAAGCCTTCGGGTGCCTGACGGTCGCCTTCGTGCTTCTTCGGCCCAAGCTTTCCCGACCAGCGGCACATAGGATAGGTCTTGAGAAGCGCGAACTTGCCGCTTTTGTCGCGCTTCCAGATCTCCAGCTCGCTCTCCTGCTTGAAGATCCGAACCAGGATCGGCGCTGACCGCGACATTGATTTGCGATTCATTTCCGCGATAAGCGTAGCCGGGACAGGCTGAACTGACCTCCCCTCCACGTCGAGCACCGTTGAAACGCACGCGGACGTGGCTAGGCCCATGACCGAAACCAGCGCGAATGCAATGATCAATCGAACCATAATTTAGAATGTGATCCCCGGAGGTGCATTCGGCGTTGGTGAAGAGACCAGAAACTCGCCAATGACGATTAATGGCGCGTTTACGTGACTCATCCAAGGGGCGGCAAACCGCCGCAGCACCGTGAACCGACTAGCCTCTTCACCGCCGCATCCGGTCTCCTTAACACAGGTCGGACGAAGGGAGACACATCACAGTGACCGAAGAACCCGAACGTCTCACTATCCGCGAGAGTGCTGCCTTGGCAAGCAGTCGCCGGTCCCGTAACGTCGTGGTTATGCTGGCGTTGGTTGCATTCGTGGCAGCCGCTTTCGGGCTTAGCTTTTGGCACATGGAAGCGGAGCTTAGCACGAGCAAAGTAGGGACGCCGGACGCGATCACCGACCAGTGAATGGCGCGGGAGCGCGATGGACCTTAATTGTTGACGGTGTGAACCCAAATCGTCGGAGCGACCATGCTTGCACGCATCGCCACCTTTCTGGTTGCCGGCGTGGCCGTCTACCTTGTCTTGGCGATCATATTCTGGGTCTACTGCCTGCTCGGCGGACACAACGTCATGGAAATGGTTTATGGAAACGCCGCAACCTATGTGCTTTCTGTAGTTGCGGCGTTCGAATTCGCGTGGCTCAGACCGATCGGATCGGACTGGGTCAGTTGGAGGCGAGACTGACCCACCTGTTTGGGTCGTCCGGCGACTGCCGCTTGAGATAATACAGTTCGGCTTCCTTCCACAGAAGTACCCGCGGCTCGACGTTGTCGAGGACGAAGTCGCCGTGATCGGTCACCACTGTCAGGACTGCGTGGCCGCCGCCATCGGCATCCCGGCCCACCGTCATCAGCAGCGCCCCCAGCGGAACGCCTTTCTCGTTCAGGATCTTCCGTTTCTCCAACGCAAAATCCTCGCAGTCGCCGACTTGGTCCGGATAATCCCAGCGCTCCTCGACGCCAAAAATCTCTCTGTCCGTCAGAGGCTCCACGGTGGTGTTTACCTCGTTATTGACCTCGATGATTGTTTTCCAGAGTTCCCGTGTCAGCTCGACACTGGCTTTCTCCGGCGGACGGTTGCAGCGCTCACCATAGCGCTGGCAGTATTCGTAGTAACCGATCGGAATTGACGTGTTGCCGAAGGTTTCCATGTTCATCGCCTGCGCCGACTGCGACGGATTGAGATGCAGTGCGTTGGCTCCAGCCGAAGCGCACGAGATTGCGAGCGCAATCGCGCCCAGAACAAGTCGATACATTGTGACACTCTCCCCAGGTTTGCGGGAGAGACGTTAGCTGTTGGATTTGAAAATCGCGCGAAAACAAAGAGTTAGAGTTTATGCAAATTCGTATCAAAGCACGGCTGCTATCTAAGTCCGTCGTTAACCACGGGCAGGTCTCCTCGAAATCCTTCTATTCGGACCGGCAGCATTGGCCGCCCGTCAAACTGTGCCTTTATGTGATCTGTGGTTCACAGACGACCGCTACCTTGGGCCCCATCCCCATTTCCATGGTGATGATCTGTCACGGACGTTCCGGCATCCAGCAGTGTGGCGGTAGCCGCAATACGTTTTCCGCTATCGAATACCAGCGTCAACTCGACAGCATCTCCGGACGAGAGCGCTTCTTTCGGCTGGGTTAGCAATAGATGCACACCGCCGGGTCGCATTAAAAGCTCCGCGTTACCGGGAATGGGTAATATACCTTCCACCCGGCGCTTTCTCGCGATACCGCCGTCTTGCTCCATCTTGTAGATGGCGACGGACTCGAAAGCAGGGCTTTCAACAGACACGAGGTTTGCCTGCAAGCGTTTCCCGTTCCAGACAACCAAATAGCCCGCTGCGCTCGCCCGTCCGATAGTTGGCAAGACGATCTCTGCGTGCTCGACCGAGAGCTCGTCGGACGCAGCCTTGTGCGATGGCGCTCTTTCGGTCGCGTGCGCCGCCGCGATCGGCACCAGGAGCCCAAGGACGAATGTTGGCAACAGACGCATCATGACAGCTCTCCCTCTATGTAATTGGGGTAATCGTGTGACCTCAAGCTGCTAGAGGGTAAAGGTTCATCACGAACTCTGCGGCTTGATAAGCGCGTCATCTGTTGCGGCAAATGTTCCCATTGCTGGATGCCTGCAATACCTCTAGGCTCTATAGAAATCATGGAACTGCTGTGAGACCTGTCATGCTGACGATTGGAGTCCTGTCCCGGCGCACGGGCGTCAAGATACCGACCATACGTTATTACGAGCAGATGGGCCTTCTGGCTCCACCCGAGCGCTCGGAAGGGAACCAGCGCCGGTACACTCCAGAGGAACGCGACCGCCTCGCATTCATCAAGCACGCCCGCGATCTCGGGCTGAAGATCGAGGCAATACGCGAGTTGATTGAACTCAGTGCACACCCGAACCGGCCGTGCGCCGATGCGGATCGGATAGCAGCAGAGCAGTTGCAGGCGGTGCGCGACAAGATCAACAGGCTTCGCCGATTGGAACGCGAACTGGCGCGAATCGCCGCCGGTTGCGAAGGCGAGCAGATCAAGGACTGCTACGTGTTCCGCGCGCTCGCCAGCCATGATCTGTGCGACGACGAGCACTAACTTGGTTGCTGTCTCGAGGTCGTGATCTCGCAGACGGCGGGTTTCCTCTCGGGCAGCTCGGCACTGGTGAGTTGGGGTCTGGACAGTACAGTCGAGGGCGTGTCGGCAGGTACGATGATCTGGCGGCTGCACGGCGAGGAGGCCGAGATCGGCCGTCGCCGTGTGCTCTGGCGCAAGAAGGTCGCCCTTTCGGTTATTGCCGCCGCTTTCTGGATCGTCGTCGCCTTCATTCTCTACGAGGCCACCACAAAGCTGCTGGCCCAGGAGGCACCTGGTTTCTCGGCTGTCGGTATCGGCGTCCTCGTGGCGTCGCTCTTCGTCAATCCCGTGCTCGCTTGGGGCAAGTATCACTATGGCAAGAAGCTGGATTCCGCCGCGCTCATCTATGACGCGAAGGACACACTGATCTGCCAGTACCAGACGATCGTCGTGCTCATCGGCATCGGTCTTACACAGGCTATGGGCTGGTGGTGAGCCGATCCGGTCGCGGCGCTCGCGATCACGCCATATGTCGCGTGGGAGGGCATCAAGGCGAGCCGGGATGCCTGGAAGATCGACCCCGACCGGGATGCGCTCGAGGGAAGGGCAGCGCATGGGTAGCCCACGCGAACGACGTCGCATACGAAGGTCAACCGGCGCAAAGGCGACCCGGAAACATTAGGAGTGAACGAATGAGTTTTATGAAAGCCTTCCTGCTCGGGCTGGTGCTAGCCATGGCGGCGCAGGGCGCGTCCGCTCATGACTACACCGCCGGTGCACTCAAGATCGATCATCCTTGGGCGAGAGCGACGCCGCCTGGCGCGCCGGTCGCCGGCGGGTATCTCACCATCACGAACACGGGGACTGAGCCCGATCGGCTGCTCGGCGGATCGTCGGATGGAGCAAAGGCCGTCGAGATACATGAGTCGACCGTGGTCGACGGCGTGGCCCGGATGCGTCCGGTCAAGGAAGGAATCACCATCGCACCGGGAGAAACGTTGAAGCTGGAACCGGGCGCCATGCATCTCATGTTTATCAATCCGGACAATCCGCTGAAGCATGGCGATCGCTTCTCCGCAACGATCACGTTCGAAGCCGCCGGTGATGTTGCGCTCGGATTCGCGGTGGTGCCGATGGGAGCGACACCAGAGGCGACCGCCGATCATGAAGGTCACGGGGAAGCATCCGAATGAAGCTTCTCTAGATTATCCGCATCATGGCATGGAGTGCGGTGGTTGTAGTTGGCGGGATTCTTCTGGCGGCCAGTGGCTTGTTGCCCGGGCTCGACCGGCCAGGCACATCCCCAACCACCAGCACCGGCGTCGCCGCCGTTGGTGGGCCGTTCGAGCTGACGACACATCTGGGCAAGACCGTGACAAACGAAGACCTGGAGGGCAGACCTTATCTGGTCTTTTTCGGCTTTACCCATTGTCCCGATATCTGTCCGACGACACTGTTTGAACTGACGAGCCTGTTCGACGATTTGGGACCGGCGGCGGACAAGATCATGCCGCTCTTCATCACCGTCGATCCCGAGAGGGACACGCAAGAGCTTCTGGCGAGCTATCTGACGTCCTTTGACGACCGCATCATTGCATTGCGTGGTACCAAGGATCAGACCGAACAGGCCGCAAAGGCGTACGCCGCCTATTACGAGCAGGTGCCGCTGGAAGGCGGAAGCTACACCATGGACCATACCGCCGGCGTCTACCTGATCGATGCCGAAGGGAATTTCATGGGCATGCTGGACAGCCATGAGCCACGAGAAACCCAACTGCAAAAACTTCGCCGGCTTGCCGGCACGGCAGACTGAACCAAGGAGAAACACCATGTCACCGCTTCGCAGAACCGGATTTGCATTCATCGCCTCGCTCATGATGGGCGGAACCGCGCTCGCCGCCGCGCAGCACCTTGAAGTGCTGTCCACCAATGGCTGCGGCTGCTGCATCGCCTGGACGAAGCACATCGAGGAAAATGGCTACACAGCCGAGATCGAACATCTGCCCATGGCCGACCTGATGCAGGAGAAGATCAAGGCCGGCTTGCGGCCGGGTCAGACGAGCTGCCACACTGCCATGATCGAGGGCTATGTTATCGAGGGCCACGTACCTGCGCGCGAGATCGACCGCCTGCTGGCCGAGCGCCCGGACGCGATCGGACTGGCCGTGCCCGGCATGCCTTACGGATCGCCTGGCATGGGCGAGCCCGGGCCTGACGCAGACCCGTATGATGTCCTGCTGGTGCGCCGCGACGGATCGACCGAGGTGTTCGCCAGCTATCCCGACGGCCGGGACTGAAACCGGTCATGTTTTCGTTCGAAGCCGTCTCTGCCGCGGTCGTGCTTACCTATATGGCGCTGTTCCTGATGTCGACCGTGTGGGCTGGCCGGGCGTCAGGGCGATCCGTCTGGCTTTTCGGCAAAGGACCGGAGAGACAAGGGCTTCCGGCGCTACTGTTTCGCATCTCGTTCGGCGGCGCGGCGATCTACGCCCTGGTAGCCCTGTTCCTCGGTGGCGCGCCTGCCGGTCCGATGCACGTTGCGCTCTTCGGCGGCCAGCTCGCGCCGATCGGAACACTGATCGTACTCGCTGGGGCCGCGCTGGCGCTCTACTCGCAGGTCTATATGGGGCGCTCCTGGAGAATCGGGGCGGCGTCCGGTGAACTGGGCCGGATCGTGAGGACGGGTCCGTTCGCATTCTCCCGCAATCCCATCTTCGTCGGCCAGATGATGCTGTTCATCGGCCTCTTTCTTGCGCTGCCTAGCCTGACAACCCTTGCCCTTGCTCTGGCGCTGGTCGTGGCTGTTCTCTTGCAGGTCCGGATCGAGGAACGTGTTATGGAACGCGACCTTGGCACGGAATACCTGAATTACCGCCGAGCGGTACGCCGGTGGCTTTGAGGGTGCCGGCCAATGCTCGAAATCCTTGCCAATCGTAGCTACAGGCATCTGTTCGGCGCACAAGTCATCGCCCTGATCGGCACCGGCCTGGCAACCGTTGCCCTTGGATTATTGGCCTTCGATCTGGCGGGAGCCGATGCCGGTACGGTGCTTGGCAACGCGTTCGCCATCAAGATGCTCGCCTATGTTGGCGTAGCGCCGGTTGCCGCCGCCTTCGCCGAACGGTTGCCTCGGAGGGCAATGCTGGTCAGCCTTGATGTGGTGCGCGCGGGCATCGCGGTGTTGCTGCCATTCGTCACTGAGGTTTGGCAGATCTATGTGCTGATCTTCCTGTTGCAATCGGCCTCGGCGGGATTCACGCCGACCTTCCAGGCGACGATTCCCGAGGTTCTGCCGGACGAGAAAGACTATACGCGGGCCCTGTCCCTGTCGCGGCTGGCCTATGATCTCGAAAGCCTGGTCAGTCCGATGTTAGCCGCGCTTCTGCTCACCCTTGTCAGCTTTCATACGCTGTTCGCGGGTACCGTCATCGGCTTCCTTGCATCGGCCGCGCTCGTTGTCTCGGTCCTGCTGCCCAGCCCGACGCCGATCACGCCGCGCCCGATCTACGAACGGACTACGCGTGGAATGCGTATCTATCTGGCGACGCCCCGTCTGCGCGGGTTGCTGGCGGTTAACATGGCCGTTGCCGCTGCCGGTGCGATGGTGATCGTCAATACGGTAGTAATCGTGCAGGGTGCGTTCGGATTGTCTCAGCAATCGACGGCCTTGGCGCTGGCGGCCTTCGGCGGCGGGTCGATGCTGGCGGCGCTGACCTTGCCCCGTCTCCTCGAAACCGTTTCCGACCGCGCGGCAATGCTGACCGGTGTTGCGCTCATGATCGCCGGGCTTGTCGCGGGACCCGCTGTGCCTGGCTTCATAATGCTTCTATTGCTTTGGTTCGTGATCGGGATCGGCTATTCCACCGCGCAGACGCCGGCCGGCCGGTTGCTGCGCCGTTCTTCGCATGCCGAGGACAGGCCCGCCCTGTTCGCCGCTCAGTTTGCTCTGTCGCACGCCTGCTGGCTTGTTACCTATCCGCTTGCGGGTTGGCTCGGCGCCACGCTCGGATTGAATTCAACATTCGTGGTTCTTGCGGTCATGGGCGCTATAGCTTTGGCCGCTGCGTTCCTTATCTGGCCGGCAACCGACCAGGAAACTGTCCCGCATAGGCATCCCGAGTTGCCCGATAGCGACCCGCACTGGAAAGAGGGCACGCCCAGCGGCGGGCACTGCCATGCCCACGCCTTCATCATCGACGATTTGCACCCGCAATGGCCGCGTGAGCCGTAAGCAACAATCGTGGATCGTCCACGCTGCAATGGCTCTTTGAAATCAAACGGGACATCGACCTTGCGTTTGCTGGTCAGCCAAGAGGCACTCAGGGTAGGGCCGGACGCTATAAGTACACCCGAAAAGCGGTGCGACCTTCCGTTTCAGACATCAGGCTCAGTTCCACCCTGTCAATTGAGACAATTCTTTCCTGGCCACCGTGCGTCGCTTGTCGAGGTAGTCCGCCAGATCCTGCAAATGGACGCTTTTGGCGCATTTCTGGCTGTGTTCCATGCGCATGAGTGGCAGGGCGATATCACCAGAACCGAGTTTGCAAAAAAATTTCAGGAGTGTCAGATGTGAAAAGAAATCGCGACGTACTTCAGAAGCCACTTTTCTGGCACGATTTCAGCGCCTTACGAAAGTGCCCGATCGACCCAGTACCGTTCTAGTGACTGGTTTCGTCCTCCGGTAAGCGAGGCACGCGGCCCAGCCTGTCGATGACGGCGGACGTAATCTGGTGATGTGCACGCATCATCAAAAGCGCCAGCCGGTAATCGTGGCGCAGGTCCTCGCCTTCTTCTTCGAGTGGCGCATTGGCTTCAAGCGTGGACAACTTCTCATACAATGCCTGAGCGTGTTCGAGGCGTCGCCTCTGCTCACGAATGACGTCCAAGGCGACACGCTCGAGCGCGGGCTCGTTCAAGCCGGCAAGAATAGCGGCAATGGAATGTTTCGCCGATGATGGTTCAAGTTTGAGGGCGAACGGTTCCGACAACTGCAAATCATCCCACGGCTTGCGCCGCGGTGCGCCCCCGCGACAGAGAAAGATCTCGACCCCAAGCCGGGGGTTGGAAAACCGCTCTAGGCGGTCCCTGCGACCTTTAGCACCGGGGCGCCTGGACATACGTCACAGGCCCCTATGGTGTAGCCGCGCTAACCGCCTCACCCGGCCGAGAAGGCTTTATCATCTCTCACGTAGGCTCATCAAACGGAAGAGAGAACATGAATAGATCATACGATTATTTCGTCGGGCTCGATGTGTCGCAGAGGACGACATCCGTCTGCGTCATTGACGCCGACGGCAAGAAATTCTGCGAGGGCAAATGTAATTCCCGACCCGAGGATATTCGAGGTTGGTTGGTCAACCGCGTCGCCGAGGATAAGACGCTTAAGATTGGCCTTGAGGCCGGCAATATGAGCAGTTGGCTTTATAGCGGCCTCGTGAAATTCGGCTTCAATGTCGTCTGCATGGAGACGTTCCAGGCTCACCGATTCCTGGCCACTTATCGCAACAAGACCGACAAAAACGATGCCCGCGGTCTGGCGCAGCTCGTCCGTATGGGAGGGGAAGATTTCCTGAAGGTTGTCAGCATCCGCTCCCAGGCTTCGCAAGAGACGCGAGTTTTGCTGGCGATGCGCGACCACCTGGTTAGCCAGAAAGTCGGCTTGGAAAACCATATCGCCGGTGTTCTCAAGCCGTTCGGCGTGCTCGTCGAGCGGGGGAACGTGACGGCCAACACTTTCTACAAGCGGACCCTCGAAGGCCTAGCCGAGGCCGAGAAGAACGGCGTCCATGTGCGATCATATGTGCTGCCATCACTCAACCTCTACATGGAAGCCGTTGAAGCCATCGCTCCGTTGACCGAGAAAATCCACGCGATTGCCCATAGCATCGAGATGGTCAAACGCTTCATGGACATTCCTGGAATCGGGCCGGTCACAGCTCTCTCCTTCTATGCGGCAGTTGATAATCCCCAGCGCTTCCAGAAATCCTCGGACGTGGCTGCATATTTTGGGTTGACGCCACGTCAATTCCAATCAGGCGAAACAAACTTCATGGGTGCGATCTCTCGTCGCGGCGATCCGGCAACCCGTCGTGTTCTGGTGATCGCCGCAACCGTCCTGCTTTCCGGCACCCTGGAATGGAACAGCCTGAAGGCATGGGGTGTCCGGTTGGCGAAACGCATCGGCTTCTCGAAAGCCCGCATCGCGGTGGCTCGAAAGCTGGCGATGATCATGCACAAGATATGGGTGAACAACGACCGTTTCCGACCAAAGAACTTGAGCGCTCAGGAGCGAATCAAGCTCAAGCAGGAGCTGATCGTTGTTGCCTCGAAATCCGGACGGGTTGCCTCGGCGCCCGTTTGACCGAAAACCCCGGTGAGTTCTGAAGCCGGGGGTCTTGCAGCAAGACGGCAGATGGGTGAGCGACGTTCGGTCGGGTGGCTGGTTGGCCGGGATCTTCCCGGACAACGCTGAAGCCGTGGCCCCTATTGGTCCCACCTGTTTGTTCTCATTGAACATCATCATGTAGCCGCTGCAATCGGAAGAAAGCAGCGTGACTACGGAGAGACTGATGATCTTGCGAGCAGGACAACAGACCTGATTTTTGCCATGGCGGAGAGATCCGGCAATGGACACATGCTGCCTTCAACAAGCAGCGCGCGAAAAGAAATGCACGAAAAATCAGCGATGTAGCGGAACTGATGGAATAGATTGACAGCCGCGCGGCTAGAGACCGGCCGAAAGCCGAAGGATCTTGGAGCCGATACGGTCGGCTCCAATCCGCTAGAGTGGGGTTTCCAAGCCCCGAGGCGGCGCGTACCGCCTCGGGCTGAGCATATTGGATCAGATCAACGAACGCCAGACGCCAACCTACCTGTTTTCATTAGTGTTATTCGGCAATTGCCATATGTCCGGTTGCGAGCCGTCGCGGCAGTTCAACATCGGCGAGACCCGGCTCGCGGAAATTGCCCGCCGTACCCAGCCGGGAGCGCATGTCGAGGCTCATATCGAACAGGCCGGTATAGGTCATGGTCTTGCCGATTCGCGCCGGCGTACCGAGCTGCTCAAAGCGGCAATCGATCGATCTGAAAATCCGGGCCATTCTCGCATCAAAGACGGAGACGATATGCTCGATGCCCGCCAGTTGGGCAGTCTCGACCATCCCGCACAGGAGCTCCACGGTCGTCCGGTTCACTGTATGATTCGCTTCGGCCCGGTGCTTCGTCTCGAAGATGCGCGGGTTGACCGCAAAGCGAGAGCTCTCCCAGATCAAAGGACTCTCGACTGCTCCACCTCGCATGAGCGCAGAAAATACGTCCCGCAGCATGTTGGGGCCGGTTGTAGGTAACAGCCGTACCGCCCCGCGCAGCTGGCCGGACTGCTCATCGAGTGACAGGAGGTAGAGCGGGTCCTCGGCATCGAAGCGGTCGACCTCGCGGCCGTGTTCGACCGTAACGTCCCAGCCCAGACGGCCAGAAAAGACTTCCGCCCGCATGCGGAACATTTCATCGATCAGTTCGGGGTGCTTGTCCTGATCGACGCTTTCGATTGTCAATATCATGAGGGTGATCTCCGTTCGATTGTTGACGACGGAGACAACAGTTATCGGTGATGTTCTGACGCGAAAATACGGCTGAATGACAGGGTTTACATCAGGGGGAGTAGCAGACCGGCTCGGTGGGCGATCGACACGGCATGAGTGTTGCTGGCGGCGTTGAGTTTGTGGCGGGCGCTTTCGAGATAGCAGCGGACTGTATGTTGCGAGAGCCGCAGGATTGCAGCGCACTCCCACGCGGTCTTTCCCTCCGCAATCCACTGCAGACATTCGAACTCGCGCGGGGATAAGTGTTTTTCCTGCGGCCAGTGCCCCTCAAGGCGCAGGGCCTTGTCGTGAATGTGTGTGGCTAGAACCTGGAAGTCGCGCAGATAATGTAGCTTGTCACGCGCCCAATCGCGGTCAGAATGGTCACAACTGATTGAGAAGAGCCCGCGATCGCCACGTCGGCCATGCACCGGGATTGATAGGCCCCTTCTACCAAGCCCAAACTCGGAGGCCTCGCCAAACAGGCTTTTGACCCTCTCATCGGATCGGGCAAACCCGTCCCAATCGAGCGGGAGCAGGCGCCGGAAACCGGTCTGGATCACCGGATCGATCTCCAGGAAGCGGCGCTCCTTATAGTGCTCCACCCAATCCGACGAGTACGTCACCGCGAGAAATGGATCACCCTTCGATCGGCCGGACAGGCCGATACCAAAATACGCAGCTGAACTGAGGGCGTAGCCGGCGGCAAGTTCCTTCATGACCGTATCGAGGCTCTCGCGATCCGAAACCTCGGCGATGTGTGAAAGTGTGGTGTTGAAGCTTGAGCCGACGATGTCCGACATGTTTGGGTCTCTTCTGGATCACTCTCGCGAGTATTCTGTGTTTCCGGCGATTTCCGTGGCACCGCACCCGAGATTGGGCCTGCTAGCCCCACAAGCCTCTCGGCAGTGGACCAAAACCCCGAACCTGGCGGTCTTCAAGGAACCTTTGCCGTGTTGGATGCTGTCGTGATCGGCTCAATTGTTAGCTGGCCGACTCAACACAGAAAGATCGATGCGAATTTCGGCGAGATTGGGGTCTGCTGGTGCTGCGGTCTCGCGCGCGGCGTCTGCGTCCGCTCGCGATACGGCCCCTTGAGCCGGCATCGCTTCGCCAGTACGGGCTGGCTCCGGGTCTTTCAGATAGAAGACCTGCTCCCCCTCAAACCACCCGGTAAAATATGCCTTCACCGCCATCTCAAACCCCGGGGCCTCGCTCCCCTCATGCCGCTCGCTAACGATCCGTAGGACCTTCCCGAACAGCTCCGTACCAAGCCGCAAGTTGTCGCAGGTATCGAAGAGCTCCATGCCGATCTCCGATGGATCGGAGACGCCGAGCCCCGCCGGATATTGGGTCAGCCCAACCCTGACACTTGCCTTGCCGACCCACTGCCTGGTGGTCTCAACCGCCTGCTCTGCCGACTTCGGAGCCGGGACAAGCACCATCTTGTCGCCTTGGAACACACGAATGGTGAGGTGGTCCGGCGCATTCATCTCGGCCACGAATTGCCGCACCACGGCGACCTCAATTCGAGGATCGGCGCATTGCTGAATGAGGTCGACGTCGATCATCTCAAAAGTCCCATCAGGTGTTGAAGGCGATAACGAGTGGTAGATTGAACAGCACCGCCCATGCCTTGGCGCTCGCTTTCTGGATCGGAACGATGTTGGTGTCGCCGGTCCACCATCCATTGCCTGTCGCCACGATGATATCCGGCCCAAACAGCATGGACTGAAGGATCGGCCACACGATGAGCTGCTCATAGCAGATCAAGGGTGCGATCGACGTCCCGGCAAATCTGCCGGTTGGATTGCCAAAGAACTGCGCCGATGCGCCCCCGGATGCCCAGGGCTGCCACATTGAAACCGGCACCGGCATGCGCTCCTTGTAGAGGATCCGCGCCCCCTCGCCCGTCAGCTCGATCATGACATTGTCATAGCCGTTCTCGTTAATGACCTCGGCGCCGCCGGCGACGACGACATCGAGGTCGGCGAGGTTTCGGGTCCAGAGGCGCTCGGTGGTCGGTGTCCAGATCCCGAGCGCGCTTTCCGGCAGAACAACTGTGCTGGCCCCATTCTCCACGGCGCGTCTGACAAGCGCGATCGTCGTCATATGCTGAGCGTAATCGGCATGTTCGCCGGCAATCTGGTAATCGAAGGTCGTGTTAACTCCGACCCATCCGTCCGGCGGTTCGGGATCGCTCCAGGTCAACGCGGAAACCGAAAAGGCCACGCCCATTGCGACACCCGCCAGCGGGCAGGCGCGTGTGGTCATCGCGGAAAGGCCGGCGGCCGTGGCCGCCAATCCTGCCCAGCCCCAACCGGGAAAGAGCACGCCAGCCGCGGTGATCGGACTGGCCCAACCGACGATGCCGAATGGGGGCACGCCCATCAGCGTCGCCGCTGCCAGATATCGCAGTGGCCGATGCCAGCCAGACTTCGGGGCCCAAAGGACTGTATGCACCACAACGAACATCAGCGACGCGGCGATCCAGAGACCGAGCCCGACCCAGATATCGCTCGCGTAGAAAATCGATACGCCGATGGGCAAGCCTCTCGAAGCCGCCATGAAATACGCCATCGAAACCAGACCGGCGACGAAGCGCGACGGCGCGAAAGCCCAGAGCGCAGGAAACAAAGACGCGACCGGAAGCAGAAGCACCTCGCCGCTCCATGCGAATGCACCGACCGCGGCGGCAGCGGCGACGAACATCGTCGCGGTGACCATGCTACGGCGTGAAGGTGAAAACCGGTTTCGCCAACCCAAGAATGCCGGCGGCCGGGATCGGCCCAAAGTAGCGCGAGTCATAAGAACCTCCGAATGTGGAATACAGAAACAGCGTGTCGGGGGGCACAACACCGCCGGAATCGGGCGTCAGCTTCCTGCCCGATCCGTCACGCGGCTGAACTGCGGATTGCGGCAGAGCAAGACCGTCAATGGAAACGGATGTACCAATCTCAACCGACTGCCCGGGCAGCGCCACGACGGTCTTGATCAGCGGGCTGAGCCAGCCGGGGCAGAGGCCGCGCCGTACATAGCCGCGCTCACGTGCCTGACGAAACACGTCGGTCAGCGGCGGGCAAATGAATATCCGATCCCCGACCCGGACATCGCGGTTCAGCGTTTCGATCCGCCAGAGACCGAGCGGATAGCTCGGTGTCAGATTGAACCGAAAGCCAGGCCCGTAGCCCAAGCCGAACAGCGCCAGAGGGATGCAAGCGAGAACGGCAACGATGAGGATCCGGCGCCGCCGGCTCACTGTTTCAGCCCCTGGCTCTTGGTCTGGATTTGCCGCATCGCCTCGGACTGCTGCAGGGCCTGCTGGGTGCGCTCGTGAGCGGCAAGTTGCTGGCCGGCACGCATGGTCGGCCAGGCGGTGCTGAGTTTTTCCCGGTCGCGGGGCGACATACCTTGCGCGACCTTGTTGAAAGTCGATCCCGACGGGTCCTTGGCCGCATTGCCGAGCAATGTCCGCTCCCCGAACCGCTCCGACACCGCCTTGTTGAAGGTGTCGAGTTCGGCCTTCACCATGCGGTCGGCGAGCGCAAATCCGAGCGCGGCTGGCAGGTCGTTCCTGTCGATGGCGTCCTGGACCTTTTCCATTGCCCGCGCCGCGGCCGGCGACAGGGACGGAATGTCGATCGAAGTCCGCTTGCGGTGACCTTCCTCTTCCAGTCTGTACCTGGCCGTCGCCCTCTTCCTCATGTCGAGATAGCGTTCGAGGTCCTTGCGCAGCGCCGGCACATTGACCTCCGCCACGCGACGATCTTCCCGGTCCGCTCGGCTCGCCAGCAACCCTTCCCGACCCTTGAGCGCACCAAAGCTCGCCGCATTCCGTTCGATCTCGCCAAGGCGCTGCCTGGCAACGTTCGGGTCTTCGACAACCGCCTCCATGCGCATGGCCTTGAAGGCGGATTCAGGATCCGCATAGACGAGACGAATGCGGTCGGAAAAATTGTCCCATTGCTTCTGCAATGCCGGATCGGACTGCAGCTTTTCGTCCGCAGCGTCGGTGACCGACATGGTGAAACTGGAAATGCCCTTGACCATCGGCGCGGCCTTTCTGGTTGATTGCGGGGACTGGTGAAGCGGTCGATCGACAAGGCCGAGGCGCGCACCAGCGGTCCGAAGCCGAAGGCCGAGATCGACGAGTTTCTGTTTCTGCCGGATCGTCCATTGAACCCGGTCCCGCATCAGCGTTCGCGCGACACGCACGAGGTGCAGACCGCGATTGTTGGCGAAGCGGAGTGCCTGGGCGTAGAAGCGGCCGCCTGCATAGTCGAGGGTGACTTCCTTGGCGTTCTTTCGGGAGAGCAGCGTCTCGAACCCGCCGGCGAGGTGAAAGGACCGGCTGCCGTAATAGAGCGCCATTTCTTCCCGGTGCCGGGTCATCGCGACATAGGTCAGATGCCGGTCGAGCGAGAGAGACGCCAGGACCTTCACCCGGTCGACGGTCGCGCCCTGCGACTTGTGGATGGTCGTCGCATAGCCGTGATCGAGGTTGCGATAGAAGCGCTGGTCGACGGTGACTTGTGGTACCCCCTCCCCGTCCCCGATCGCCGCAACGATGCGGCCGGGGGCGGCCTCGACGACCTTTCCGATCATGCCGTTCTTGACGCCGAGCGAGCCTTCATTCTTGAGGAAAACGATCTGGTCGCCAGCCGCGAACTTGCGCTCGCCATCCTCTGTCCTGAAGACATGCCCGTCTTCAATGAGGCCCCGCTCGACGAGCTTATCACGCGCCATCGTGTTGAGCTGGCGGACATCGCGGCGCAGATGCGCGAGGATCAAGGTCGACTTCTCCGGATCATAGTCCCGGTTCCAGTCGGCGATGAGCGTTTCGATCGCGTCAGCTTTCAGCGTCTTCGCGATCAGCTTGCCGTTGGCACGGTAGGATGAGAGCGCTTCCTTGACCCGACCCCGCGCCAGATTGAGGGATGCGGCGCGCATCCAAGGCTCTTTCTGGCGATAGATGGTTTCGAGTTCGGCATAGCCGGTGCGTTCGACAATCGCCCGGAACGCCGCACCCGCCTCGATCGGCTGCAGCTGCTCGGCGTCACCGACAAGGATCAGTTTGGCGCCGGACCTGGTGACCGCTTCAACGAAGGTCGCCATCTGCCGGGACGAGACCATGCCCGCCTCGTCGAGAACGAACACCGTCTTGTCATCGAGACGCCGGCGGCCCTGCTGCCAGCCAAGCTCCCAGGAGGCGAGCGTGCGCGACGGGATGCCCGCTTCCTTCTCCAGACCCTCGGCTGCCTTGCCCGCAAGCGCGCCGCCGACGACTTTGTACCCAGCCAGTTCCCAAGCTTCGCGTGCGGCCTTCATCATCGTGGTCTTGCCGGCCCCTGCCCGGCCGACGACGGTTGCGATCCGCTCCGCGCCCCCCACATGCTCGATGGCCGTCCGCTGCTCGTCCGACAGCCGCTCATGCCGGCCAAAGACGGCTTCCAAAACCTTCGCCCGGACTTCGAACCCGCTCTTTCCCGAAAGCCAGTCCGCGCGGCTGACCATTTCGGCCTCGAGCCGGATCATCGCCCGTGTGGTCAGCCGCGCCGGGACACGCGCGCCTGTCGCGAAGTCGATGGTCTCATCGGCGAGCTTCAGGCAGTCCGGGCTCTCCACGATCCGCGCCAGAAGCCGCTGGAAGCTTTCGGGATCGTCGATATAGCGGTGCAGGACCTTGGCGATGTCGCGCTGATCGAAGACGCTCTTCTCCGAGGTGAGAATGTCAAGCACCAGCTCGGGCCGGTCCTTGATGCGCGCGGCGTTCTTTTGCCGTTGCGCTTCATGAAGGGCGAGCCGTTCAAGATCGATGGCGCTCGCCTTGGTATCGGCCTTGCGCTGCAACGTCTTGGCCGCAACGCCAATATGGGTGGTCGGTTCGATATCGATGCCGCGCTCGGCGTAGGACCGGCCATCGACACGGATTTCCAATCCTGCCAAAGCAAGATGATGGTTCTGCAGATCGAGCCATCTTTGCCGTTGTTCGAGGAATTCAGGTTTCTCGCCGGACCACAGCTTGTACTGGATTTTTCCGGTTTTGAGCCGAACCGGTTGCCCGTCAGGGCCGAGCACGGCGACCTTCTTCGACCCGAACCCATCCTCGGTCAGCGGTCGCAGCGTGGTCATCAGGTGAATGTGCGGATTGCCCGGATCGTCGTGGAAGACCCAGTCGGCGACCTGACCACGAGCTAGAACTTGCTCGAAAGCGAACTGCCGGACCAAAGCGATGTTCTGATCCCGGCTGAGTTCGACCGGAAGAGCGATGATGAATTCCTTGGCGAGCTGGGCATCGCTGCGTTTCTCGAATGCTTCGACCGCATTCCAGAAAGCCTCGGCTGCGCCCGCCACGGACAGGTCGGCGATCATGTCGCGGGCCCATTTCGGGGCATCGGGCGGCAGCAAGAACTCCTCGTGGGCCAGGTTCTTCTTGTTGGAATAGTCGACCGTGCGGGCTTCCGCCTCGTGGCTCATCTTCGCGCAATGGCGATAGGCGGCGGACAGCACCGCGCTGCGGCCATTTCCGCGCGAAATAAGCTGAGGTGTGAAATGCGTGATCGCCACGGGCCATCAAGCTCCTGAGAAACAAGTCCATCCTTGTTCCGAGAGGACCGGCGGCCTACCCCATTAGGGGCTGCCAGCAGCACGTCGCGGTTCGCGACGTATTACTGCGCCCTTGGACGCATTCCTTCGGAACGCTGGGATGATCTCTCAAAGAGACGGGTCTCTCGACCCGGCATTTCTGCCGGGATGCGCTTCACGCGCACCCGGGCGATTCTGCTCATGGCTTTTCGCCATTCGCCAGAACCGGGAGCAGACGGAATGAGAAGACCCTCATCGAAGATCAAGGAAGACATCGCCAAACTGCAGGAGCAGCTCAAAGTCGCCGAAACGCGCGAGGCCGAACGGATCGGACGGCTCGCGCTCAAGGCCGGTCTCGGAGAAATCGAGGTCGACGATGTAAAGCTCGTCGAGGCCTTCGAGGAATTGGCGAAACGCTTTCGCGGCGGAAACGGCGAGACCCGGAAATCACATTCCGCGCAAAACCCGGCTGGCGCGTCTTCGGGCGCGAATAGCGAGGCTTGAGCGCATGCGACAGGCAAGCCAATCCGACGCGCGCAAGAAGGACACGCGCGAGAAGATCCAGCTTGGCGGACTGATCGCCAAAGCTGGTCTTCGCTATGAAAAGCGTGCCCTTCTGCTCGGATTGCTGATCGACGGCGCCAACCGGATAGCAGCGGACGAAGCGGAGCGTGAGCGGCTGACGGCGATCGGAGCGGAGGCGTTTTCAAATGACGCTGAATAAGCTCCTCCTCGTGATCGCTCCGGTCGGCTTGATGATGGCCGTGTGTCTTGGGCTAACGGGCTCGGAAACCTGGTTGGCGCAGTTCGGCAATTCGCCGGAGGCGCAGCGGACGCTTGGGCAGATCGGCATCGCCCTGCCCTATGTGTCCGCCACGGCTCTTGGGGTGGTCGTTCTCTTCGCCGCGCGTGGCGCCATGGCGATCAAGTCCGCCGGCCTTGGTGTTCTCGTGGGTGCGGTCGGCGTGATCGCCATCGCGGGGATGCGCGAGCTTTCGCGGCTCGGCGGCTTCGCTGACGCGATCCCCGATGGACACCGGTTGATCGAATATGCCGATCCCGCCACCGGCATCGGGGCGATGGTCTGCTTTGTCACCGGGATGTTCGCGCTACGGGTTGCGTTGCGCGGCGATGCCGCCTTCGCAAGCATGAAGCCACGCCGTCTGACGGGCAAGCGCGCCATCCACGGTTCGGCGGACTGGATCACGCTCGGCGAGGCGAAACGGATGTTTGGCGAAGACGGCGGGATTGTCGTCGGCGAGGCCTATCGCGTCGACAAGGACAGTGTCGCGAGCCACACGTTCCGCGCCCATGACAAACAGTCCTGGGGCGCGGGTGGCAAGTCGCCGCTCCTGTGCTTCGATGCGTCCTTTGGATCGACCCACGGCCTCGTCTTCGCCGGGTCGGGCGGGTTCAAGACGACGTCCGTCACGATCCCCACAGCGCTCAAATGGGGCGGCGGACTGGTGGCGCTCGATACATCCAACGAGGTCGCGCCGATGGTCATCGATCACCGGCGCAAGGCCGGACGCGAGGTCTTTGTACTCAGCCCGAAGGATGCGTCAGTCGGCTTCAACGTGCTCGACTGGATCGGCCGCTATGGCGGCACAAAGGAAGAGGACGTCGTTGCCGTGGCGAGCTGGGTGGTCACCGATATCGGCAGACAGACATCCATGCGCGACGATTTCTTTCGGGCCTCCGCGCTGCAGCTCATCACCGCGTTGATCGCCGACGTCTGCCTCTCGGGACACACGGCAAAGGAAAAGCAGACACTGCGCCAGGTGCGCATGAACCTGTCCGAACCGGAGCCGAAACTGCGCGAGCGCCTGCAGTCAATTCACGACAATTCGGAATCCGAGTTCGTGCGGGAAAACGTCGCCGCCTTCGTCAACATGACGCCGGAAACCTTTTCCGGCGTCTATGCCAATGCGATCAAGGAAACCCATTGGCTGAGCTATCCGAACTATGCGGCGATCGTGTCTGGATCGAGCCTTTCGACGGATGACCTAGCGAACGGAAAGACGGATATCTTCGTCAATCTCGACCTGAAGACCCTAGAGGCCCACCCGGGCCTCGCCCGCAGCATCATCGGCGCCTTGCTCAACGCGATCTACAACCGCAATGGCGAAACCAAGGGGCGGACGTTATTCCTGCTCGATGAGGTGGCGCGGCTCGGTTATCTGCGCATTCTGGAAACCGCGCGGGACGCCGGTCGCAAATACGGGATCAGCCTGCTTCTTCTCTTTCAGTCGATCGGACAGATGCGCGAAACCTATGGCGGGCGGGACGCCACGTCGAAATGGTTCGAGAGCGCGTCCTGGGTATCGTTCGCCGCGATCAACGATCCGGAGACCGCCGAATATATCTCGCGGAGATGTGGAAACACGACCGTCGAGGTCGACCAGTTGAGCCGCACATCGCAAATGTCGGGATCGTCGCGAACACGCTCAAAGCAGTTGGCCGCTCGGCCGCTGATCCTGCCGGAGGAAGTGCTGCGCATGCGCGGCGACGAGCAGATCGTTTTCACGGCCGGCAACCCGCCGCTCCGCTGCGGGCGCGCGATCTGGTTCCGGCGCGACGACATGAAATCGGTCGTGGCTGAGAACCGATTTCACAAAGAACAATCCTCAGCAACGTAGTGATTGGAGGCGCCCGTCGCGAACAGCAAGAATTGGATCAACTACTCTGCCGCTGAACCTAATACTCTGATCCCCTGCTTGTCAGAGATCGCAATCTGTCGACAATGGATTGCAATTGGAGGGGACCATGTCGTTTCTCAAATTGCTGTTTGGCAAATCGAGTTCGAGAGATGGAGACGCTCGGCCGAGTGCAGAAGGCTGGGCGATGTCAGAGAACGGCAACCCGACGATGGTCGATGGGCAAATTCGCATCACCGTCTTTCCTCAGGACCGTGGTTGGAAGTTTTGTATTGCCGATGTCGATGACCGGAATGACCCATATTTTTCCGATGTCTATTCCAGTGAAATAGCTGCGAAGGAGGAAGCGCTCGCGTATCTCCGCTGTGAGCCTACCGTCCATGAGCCGCTTTCTGCATCACGCACTGAAGATCGTCGCGATCAATGGGAGGCCCATATTCGCGGTCGATCAGTTCTAATTGAGGAAATACAGAAGCTTCTTTCGGAGAACCCCGAGCTTGGCATTACCGCCTTGCGTAAGCCGGAAGCCAAGGTGTCGAGCCACCTCAAACAGCTGAAATGGCAGATCGCCGAGTACCATCGTGCTGGCGTGTCGGCTGCCATGATTGCTCAGTCTGAGCGCCAAGAGGCTGTTCTTTCGGGACTCGCCGACGAGATCGGCGAATGGATAAAGGCAAAGCAGGCGCAGCGCCCGGCCCGCAAGCCGCCCGTCTCGGACAGCCAGTTGTCGTCCGATCTGGCTGCAAAGGTTGATGACGTCATCGGCTTGCTCGCGAACCAAGAGGAGGTCGATGCCGAAAAGCAGGAGCGACTTCAACGGAACTCAATAAGAGCGACGACAGACAGAATGCTGGAGGAAGGGATCACCTATGGCGAAGCGTCAAATGGACCGGACTTCCTGAACCAGGATGAAAGCTCGTTCCGCGCCTTCATGAAGACTGCAGACCAGGATCTTGGATGGCAGTGCGACACTGTCTCCGATGCCTTCAGACGGTATCTGACCTCTGGGGCAATTCCGGCGCCGCACTATCCAATGAGGGTCGCTGTTTTGCTGCGCAAGGAAAAGGATTTCGAGCGGGAGAAGCGTTTTCTCGCAGCTTGGTGCAAGCACTTCCCATCAGGAAACGGAACCACCTATGCGAAGCTTGTTGAGCGGGCGAAGAAGACGGGTGCGATCCCGGGCTAGCATCAATTCCATGAATCGATCCGTATCCAACGATTCAAGAAATTCGTTGGACGTCGCTTCGACAGGAAGCGAGACTCTGAGCCATGAGCAATTCCGATCCCGTTCACCTCAGGCGCGTGGACCCTGCACAGAATATGCGGCGGTTCTACAGCCTTTCGATACAGCCAACGCTATTCGGGGGCGCCTCTCTCATTCGCGATTGGGGGAGGATTGGCACACGCGGTCAAACCATGATGGAGACATTCGACACGGCCGATGATGCCGATCTGGCATTCGACCGACTGGAGCGTCGCAAGCGCCGCCGCGGTTATTGTGATGCGTTTCTCGTCAAAAGGCATCGCTAGTTGCGATCGATCAGCGTGAACATGGAAAAGGCCCCGCCTTGCGGCGAGGCCCTTGTCTTCTGGGAGATCAATCGCGGTTGGTGTTCGGGCGCGACCAGATCAGCTGCATGCCCTCTTCGCCTTCCACCTCGACCAGGGTGGCGTAGATCGGAGCCGGGAAGCTCGGGTCGTCCAGCTTGACCGAAAGATAGTCGCGTTCGGTTCCCTTGGCCTGCTTCTGCCAGGCGGCGCCCAGTTCGACGGCGCCGGAGAAGATGCGGAACTGCGGGCCATTGTCGGAGGGGTTCTCGACGCGCTCGAAGCGGGCCTTGACGTTGAGGGCGAGGGTCTTGATCTGACCGGTGAAGCCGTTCTTGGTGGTGGTGAAAGTGCCGATGTTTGCCATTGTCCTATTCCTTTTCGATGTTTCGGGCCGCGCCCATCGCGGCCTCGATGGCTGTCGAAGAGACCGGGAACGATCGGCGCGCACCTGAAAGGCCGGAATGAAATGGAGGACGGCGGGACGGGGCTTTCTTGTCTCGCGAGGAATGGCGGCGCAGCCGGCAGGGGAAGAAAGTTCCGGCCCGCCGTTGCGACAAGCCGGGCGAGGCGAAGCCGCTTTCCGGTCAGACATGCCAAATCGAGACCGCGTTGGGCGAGCTCCGTGAGATACGACGGAAAAACGAATAGGCCAGAACGTGGCGGACATGCCGCCTGCCACCCGGTACAGGCGCACAATCGACAAATCGATCTCGGCACGGTTCAAGGCAGAGTGATTGCCGGATCGCGAACCCAGGCATTATTGGCCAGTCGTCTGCCTATCTCCGGGGTCCAATCGCGCGACCGGAAAAAGTGAGAGCAGGCATCGGTCCGAATGTGATGTTCCGCTGACAGCAGCACGGCTAATGCCGGGGCCTGCTCTGACCCCTCGTATCGAAAATTGGCAGGCACCGCAGATACTCTGTCTTTTCGGGCCATCGTCTTGATTGATGATGACGGAAACTCGCCGCCGAAGTGGCCTCACATCAAGCGCCGCACATCGCCCTTCCGCAGTCGTACTCGGGAGGCCGAGCATCAGGCCGCCTCCCTCCCTTCAACCACCTCTGCAGGCTGAAGACCGTGGAGATAAGTCACCGCGCGTTGCGCGTGGGCCGCTGGGTAGCGTCCACGCACGTGGTGTAATTTCAGCGCCGTCGAAGGTGTAATCCCGGGTGGTCACCGAGGTGTATGATCGAGGTGGAGTTTGGCGACTTCA
>MDTG01249424.1_pt1 | contig 35680 bp, 30 predicted proteins | sample 811421 | NCBI WGS metagenome assembly MDTG01 (sample SAMN05326645, study PRJNA326480) | marine metagenome | isolation source: seawater | place: Pacific Ocean: South East | collected 2011
ACGCCCAGCTCGAGCGAGCCCGGCCCGTGATGTCGCGGATGCTGCCGGATCACCTGCTCCACGCGGTCGGCGAGGCGATGCGCCTCCAATGGATGAGCATGGACCTTGATGCGCGTCTTTCCCAGGCGCTCGAAGGCGAACTCGACCAGGCCGAATACGCGCGCGCCTACCGTCGTCTCGACGTCTGGGACGCGCGCCAGGAGCAGATCCGGCTGATCGACGACCTGGGTCGCCTGCTCAAGCGTACCGTGGCCAAACCCATGATTCGACGGCTGGTGCGATGGATGCACGCCCCGGCGGTCGCGGCCGGGTTCGGCAAACTTCAGGAATTCCTGAGCGAAGGCCTGGAGGCGTTCGGCGAAATGGGTGCAGATGCCGACTATTTCGTCGACACGATTGTCGACAGGGAAACCCGTGCGCTGGAGCGGATGCGGCAGGGTAGCGACCAGCCGTTCGACGAGTGGATCGGCGGTGGGCCGGAGGTCTGAAGCCGGGGTCGGAATTCGGAATTCGACGGCGGAGGCTTGGAGTCGAGCGGGTTCATCCGACTTCCGACCGCTGACTTCCGACCACCTTTTTCCGGGATCGATTACCCTTGCCGCTCCGAAAGCTTGCGGGAATTTTGCTTGACCCAGTCCATTCAAGCCTCCGGCATTCCGCCGGCCGGCCGTTTTGCGCTGCTCGCCGCGCTGTTTTCCAGCATCGGCCAGACCTTCTTCATCGGCCTGTTCGGCGCCGATTTCCGCGGCGAGTTCGGGCTGTCCGATGCCGGCCTGGGCGCGCTATACAGCGGCGCCACGCTGGTCAGCGGCATCAGCATGTTCTGGCTGGGCGGACTGGCCGATCATCTAAGTCTCAGGCGGGCCGTCGCGGGCGTGGTGGCGCTGCTGGCGTTCGGCGCATGGCTTGTGGCCAGCGCATCCAGCGCCTGGATGCTGTTGCCGGGACTGTTCCTGATTCGCCTTTGCGGCCAGGGCTTGATGGGGCATCTCGGCGTGGTCGCCGCCGGGCGCTACGCGATTCGACGGCGCGGCCGCGCGCTGGCCATGGTCAGCTACGGCTTCATCCTCGGCGAGGCGTGCTTTCCGCCGCTGGTCGCGCTTGCGCTGGACCAGTACGACTGGCGCAGCGTCTGGCTGGCCGCCTCGCTCGTCATGGTCGTGATCGCGCTGCCTTTGCTGGCGTGGCTGGCACGGCCGCTGACCGGCAATCCGGCGGCCGATGAGGAGGCGGACAAGGCGGAGAGCAATGCCGCATCGATGCCGCTGCTGCGACGGCATCGCATGCTGACCCACGGTGCGTTCCTGCGCGTGCTGATGGTGGTGCTGGTGCCGCCGGTACTTATCACGGCGGTATTCCTGCACCAGGGATCGATCGCCGAGCGGCAGGGCTGGACGCTGATCGAGGTCGGGCGGGCGTTCATTCTGTTTGCCGCCGCACAGGCGGGCGCGGCGTTCCTCGCCGGACGCCTGATCGATCGGTTCAGTGCGCGCGTCCTGCTTTATTTTCAGCTGCTGCCGGCCGCCCTGGGCGTCCTTTCGCTAGGCCTTCTCGTCTCGCATGCGTCGCTGTGGACGATGTTTCTCGGGCTCGGCGTGACCGCCGGCTTCAACGGCGTGATCAGCGCAGCGATCTGGGTCGAGCTTTTCGGCACCCGCCAGCTCGGCATGATCCGCGGCGTCTATGCCGCGCTGATGGTCGTCAGCACCGCGCTGGGACCGATCATCCTGGGGGGGCTGCTCGATCTGGGCACCAGCCTGATGGCCATCGGGATTGCAGTGACCGCCTATGCGCTGGTGGTCCCGACCATCGTCGTGCCCGCCATTGTTCCTCATCACAGGTCGGCGCCGGAGGCGTGACCCGACGGCCGGGATATGCCGGGTTCGAGCAGGGCGCCGGCGTGTTGACGCCCGGACCGGTGCCCCCGACAATACGCGGCTTGCCGGCAACCGACAATTTTCGAACCAGGAGATGCATCGGCCGATGATCGTGACCACGCCCGACCAGTTCCGCGCCCAACTCAGGAACGACTGGCTGACGGCCGACAGCGCCGCGGTGCCGCGCGCGGTATTCCTCGTCGAGCCGGCCGATTTCAGCCTTTCACGCCAGGCGGCGCGCGACAACAGTTACATGGACCTGACCGTGGGGGTCAACCCCGGGCTGGCGATCGAGCAGCACCGCGACCTGACCGACCGCATCGCCGCCTGCGGGGTGCCGGTGATCCGATTCCCCGGGCGTCGCGAAAACCCCGACGATCTCTTTCCCAACAACGTGTTCGGCACCATCCCGGGCCGTTTCATCGTCGGTGCCATGCTGCATCCCGAGCGCCAGCAGGAGGCCCGGCGCTGTGATATCCGCGCGTTCTTTACCGATCTGATGGGCTACCGGGAAGTCGATCTCTCGGGTCGTGACCTGGTCGCGGAGCTGACCGGCGCCTTGGTCATGGATCGTTCTCGCCGGCTGGGCTTCTGCGGCCTGACCGGCCGTGTCGACGTGCGTGGCTGCGAGGCCATGCACGATGCGTTCGAACTGGCGCTGACGTTCCGTTTCGACCTGAAGCCGGAGGAGTACCACACCAACGTCGTGATGTCGGTGCTGGCCTCCAGGGCGCTGGTCATCTGCCCGGATGCATTCGTCGATCCCGAGGTGCCCGCCGCCATTGGCGAGGCGTTCCCCGGCCACGTGCTCGAAATCACGCAGGTCGAAAAGGAAGCGTTTGCCGGCAACTGCCTGGCGGTCAATTTCAACGACCTGTTCATCAGCGCCGCGGCCTGGCGGGCGCTGGCGCCGGAAAAGAGGCGGCTGCTGGAGAGCTGGGACTTCGCCATTCATGCCGTAGAGCTCGACGAGATCGAAAAGGCGGGCGGTTCGCTGAGGTGCTGCATCGGCGAGATCTTCTGAAACCGTCGCCGCTGGAGGCTCGATCGCCGGCCGGAAAATCGCCAATCGGCCGAAATCGACCGGCCGGGTGACAGATTTCCGGACCTTGCGCCGTTGATGCTATTGAAAGGATGGAAACCGAGCGTCGGCAAATGGCCTTCGACGGTTTTCGGGAGGTCGCCGGAATGTCCGCAAATACTGGATTTGACGAAGTTTGTCCTGTATTATCTGGAAATCCAGCGGTGGTGACGGAACCAGCACCGGCCGGCTCGACCGGCAGTCGCTCTCCGTCGCGGAGCAGCCGGCACGTCCCATGGGCAATGTTTAGCTGAAATCTCAAGGAGCTTCTCCTCATGAAAATGATCAATCTCAACTCGCGCCTGGCAAGACGTGCGACCGCGACCCTTGCGCTGGGCCTGCTCCTCGGCGCCCAGACGGCAATGGCCTGCACGGTCGACAACTGGAACGGCGGCAATTCCGGCAACGTTACCGCCGGCGGCCCGAATTCCGGCGGAATCGCCCGTTACGCAGGCATCTGCTCGATGGAAACGCCATCGGCGGCCAATGCCTGGGTTCAGGACGACAGCCCGGGCGGCATCGATCGCATTCGGGCCCGGTTCTATGTTCGTAACGGGCTCAGCAGCGGTGCAAGCCTGATTTACCGCGGATTCAGCACCACCGGCGGAACCGGTCAGCTGTTCACGGTCTTTCTGAATTCTGCCGGTTCGGTCACGCTGATCGACAACGCTACGGGCACCCAGGTGCAGCAAGCCGGAAACACAGCCTGGTCTTCCGTAGAAATTGACTGGTCGCAAGGTGCCGGTGACGGGTTCATTTCTCTGTCCGTCAATGGTCAGACGCCCGCTCAACAGACCGGTCTCGCGAACGCGGGCGCCGGGCTTCAGTCCGTCCGTCTCGGAAACCTCAACTCCGCGGCCGGCACGCTTGGGTTCGACGCTTACGAATCGCGCAGGACGACCGAGATCGGTCGGCTGTGCCGTGGCAACCCGGACGCCGACGGCACGCGTGACATCAATGACCTTCAGGTACTTTTCACCGAACTCCAGACGCTGGGTGGAACGCCTGCGCCGGGAACGCCCGACGCGAACGAAGACGGCAGCGTAGGCTTGCCGGACCTGAACGTAATCTTTGGCTTCATTCAGGCGCTGCAAGGCGACTGCTCGGCATTTCCAGGGTGAATGACATGAAAATCAGAAATCTTCTTCTGGCAGGTATTGCCGCGTCCGCGTTGACGCTCCAGGTTCAGGCGCAGGAAGGCTCCATCGGATTGTCCAAGGAAGCGATCGGACAGAACACGTCCGTTGTGGCCTTCAACCTGGCCATGGACAATGTTTCGGGTGTTCAGTTCGAGCTTCACTATCCTCAGGGTGCTTCGATCGGTAATCTTTCGAGCTGCCTGGATGGAATTCCCGACTCTCACAAGAAGTCGTTCACGACATGCAAGAACTTCCCTGAAAAGAATGTTCTGCTGGTCGTGATCAGCGATATCGGCATGTCTCGTCAGCTTGCGCCGGGGATCCTGGGCTTCGCCGAGTTCGACTCGGGCCTGGCCAGTGACAGCGATTTCCGGATCGAGAACGTTGTCGCGCTGGATACCAACGGCGATAAAATCAGGGGAAACTCCGAGTCGATCGTCGAACTTCAAGTCGATTGACGATTCGGTAATACGGGCCGTGCGGCATACGAGCCGCACGGCTCAATAAAATTCAAAACGAGTGGAGATGTATCTGATGAAGAAGTTTATGCTGGCCCTCTGTCTGGCTGGATGCGCGATCGGCGCACAGGCCCAGACCCTCACGATCAGCGACGAGACCGCTGGCTCGCCCGACACCCAGGCGGTGTCGATCAACTACACCGCCGGAGCGACGGACCTGGCCTCTTTCTCGGTTCGGATCGACTACGACCCGGCGCAGTTGACGCCGCAGACCGACGCGGCTGCCAATCCGAACGTGAATGGTTGTGTCGCGGATCTGCCGGCCAGTCATACCGGTGCTTTCACGGCGTGCAACAACCCGTCGGCCGGCGCTATCGCGCTGACGGTCACCGACCAGTTCTCGGGTACTGTCCTTCCCACAACATCAGTCGGATCGATCACGTTTGACGTGGCGCCCGGACTTGCGCCCGGTACCGTCAGCCCCGTCGAGATGACGTTCCTGTCCGCCACCACCGATACCGGTGCTGCGCTGACCGCGGGCGACCTGGCGCTGAACGACGGCTCGATTACCGTCAACGTTCCTCCAGGCCAGTCCTTCTTCAGTTCCAACCCGGTTCCCGGTACGACGATTGATTTCGGCAGCGCCGTCGTCGGCAACCCGACGTCTCCGGACGAGACCGTCACGGTGAACAACCTGAGTACCGATACCGCGTTCGACATCACTGCGGCAGCAGGTAATTTCGCCGTCGGTAGCGGCTCGTATTCCCTGACCTCGCCGGCACTTCCCGCCACTGTTGCCGCGTCCGGCAGCGTGGACGTCGATGTGAACTGTACGCCGCTGGGTCGTGGGAACAACACCGGCACGTTCACCATAACGACCGACGCCGACAACGTGACCACCGCCGATTACCCGACGATCTGTACCGGCCTGTCGCCGAACGTGCAGGTCCCGGCCGGCCCGGTCGCGCTGAGCAGCACGGTCGCCGGCGCGGATCCGACCGCAAACATCACCGTGACCAACCCGCAGGACGGCTTCACCAGCACGGCCAACGGCGTGACCGCAACGGCCGGCGCCGGCGACACCGAGATCACCGTGACTACCGGCGGACCGACCAATATTGCGCCGGACGGAAGCTTCAATTTTGCAGTGTCCTGTGATTCGTCCGCCGAAGGCAACTTCAGCCGCACGATCGACTTTGCATGGACCGATCCGGTTGGCCCGGGCACCGACTCCATCCAGGTCGACTGCACCGTCAGCGACACCGCCCCGATCTACAATTCCGATCCGGTACCGGGTTCGCTTCTTTCGCTGGCGACTGCGGCCAACACCCAGTCGGCGCCCGACGGCCTGGACATCAATAACGCCAACACCAACCCGGCGGGTAATGACCTGACCATCAGCTCTGCAACCGCCAGCGATCCGGTGTTCACCGTCAACGTCATCAATTCGAGCTTCCCGGCCAATGTCGGCCCCGACGGCACCGATGACATCGAAGTCACCTGCACGCCCCCGGGTGTCGGCACCATCAACGGCACGCTGACGGTCCAGACCAACGACCCGAACCAGCCCGGCGGCGGATTCACCTATCCGCTGAGCTGCGAGGGTACCGGTGACGCGCTGACGACCAGTCCGGCAGCGGGCGGTACGCTGAACCTCGGAACGGTTCCCCCAGGAACCACGACCGGCGAAGGACTGATCAGCTTCACCAACAACCAGATCGACGGCAGCATCAACGTGGATTGCAGTGTTACCGACACGGCTGGCGTCTTCAGCTTCACGCCGGACCCGATCCAGTTCACGATCCCGGCCGGCGGCACCGAGTCCGCGGCATTCCAGTGCACCCCGACCGACGTCTCGTCGTTCACCGCCGACGTCAGCTGCACAACGCCGGCGCGCGGCACTACCGCGCTCGACTTCACCGTCGCCTGTGCCGGTCGGCCGCTGGTCATTCCGACCATGAGCCGTTGGGGCCTGGTGGTGATGAGTCTGGTGCTGCTGCTGGTTGCCGGCGTTGCCGGCCGCCGCATGATGGCCTGAGCCATAGCCTGATTTCGGTCACTGACTGAAAGCACGAAAGGCCGCCCCCGGGGCGGCCTTTTTTTTTTGATGCTTGCCTCATGCGGGCCCTGAGCATCCACCGGACACTCCGGCGCCCGGTTTCGGTTCAGCACCTATTAAGCCGACGCGGGTAGAATCGGTGCCGTGAAGAGAAAAACCACCATTCGGCAAAAACTGGCAACGCTGGCTCGGGCAACATTGCTTGGCCTGGTGCTGGCATTTTCCCTTCCGCCGACCGCAGCATTCGCCGACAGCCTGCGCGAGGTTGCCGAGCGCGTCGCACGCCAGCACGATGCCAAGGTGGTTTCGGCGCGCGTGGTGGAACGAAACGGACAGAAGTTCTACGTCATCCGCATATTGACGCGCGACGGCGTGGTCAGAACCATTACCGTGCCGGCCCGGGACTGATCGATGCGCATCCTGCTGCTCGAAGACGAAACCACGCTGCGCGAGAACCTGACCGATCGCCTGCGAAGCGAGGGCTTTGTCGTGGATGCAGTTGGCGACGGGGTCGAGGGCGCCTATTTCGCCGTCGAATATCCGCTGGACCTGGCGATCGTCGATCTCGGGCTCCCGGGCAAATCCGGACTGGACGTCGTCAAGGAGCTTCGGCGCGCCGAGAAGCGCTATCCGGTGCTGATCCTGACCGCGCGCGACCACTGGCAGGACAAGGTCGAAGCGCTGGATTCCGGCGCCGACGATTACCTGACCAAGCCCTTTCGCACCGAGGAACTGATTGCAAGGGTGCACGCGTTGCTGCGGCGCGCCGGCGGCCATGCCACCTCGGAACTCCGTTTCGGCCCGCTTGCGATCAACCTCTCGTCGCGCAAGGTCAGCCTTGGCGATCAGCCGCTGGATCTCACGCGGTTTGAATACAAGCTGCTCGAGTATTTCGTGCTGCACCCGGACCAGGTATTGTCGAAAATGCAGCTCAACGAACACCTCTACGAGGACGATGCCGACCCCGAGAGCAACGTGATCGAAGTCATCCTCGGCCGCCTTCGAAAGAAGCTCGATCCCGACGGCGACTGGAAGCCGATCCAGACGCTTAGGGGGCAGGGCTACCGGTTCAGCCCCGGCGGGGCGTAGGAGCGGTCTCCAGGCCGCGAAGCCTTTTGATTCTGATCCGCATCCGGAGACGCCCTCCTGCGCAGAGTCCCAAGCCCCGGGGCGGGGCGCCGGGCTCACGGAGCTCGGGGCTTCCAGTTACGATTGATCGATGCTGACCGCCCGTAAATCACCCTCGCTGCTGATTCGCCTGTCGCTGTCGGCGCTGCTGGTCGTGCTCCTGGCGATGATCCTGATCGGGCTTTCGGTCGACCGTGCTTACCGTGCCGCCGAGCAGACGGCGCTGCGAGAGCGGCTGGAAGCCGCCGTCTTTGCCGTGCTGGCCGGGCTCGAGGTCGATTCGGCGGGCCGTCTTGCCTGGGAAGGCGCGCCTGCGGACTCACGGCTGACGCAACCTCAGTCCGGACTCTACGCGGGCGTGTTCTCGGGCGACGAGGCGTGGTTTTCCCCGTCCAGCATCGGCGTCGAGATCCCCGTGTCCCGACGCGTCGTGCCGCGCGGCGGCGAGCGCTTCGAAACGCCTTCGGTCGAGTTGCCCTGGTACGTCTACCGCATCGGACTGGGCTGGGAGACGGCGAACGGAGAAATCGTCGATCTTTCGGTCTGGGCGGCCGAAGATCCGGCAAGAATCGAGCAGTCCCTGGCGTCGTTTCGCGGCGACCTGTGGCGCTGGCTCGGGCTGGCCGCGCTGGTACTGCTGATCGCCCAGCTCGTCCTGCTTTTTCAGCCGCTGCAGATTCTTCGGCGAGTGGCCGCGGAAGTCAGGGAGATCGAGTCGGGTCATCGCGACCAGCTTTCTGGGCGTTACCCGCGCGAACTCGCGCCGCTGACCGACAACCTGAACGCGCTGCTGAAGACCGAGCGCGCCAACGTCGAGCAATACCACCGAGCGCTCGGCGATCTGGCGCATTCGCTCAAGACGCCGCTGGCCGTGATCAACTCCCAGCTCGATGCCGGGAAGCCGCCGGGCGCCGAGGAGCTTGCCGAGGCAATCGGACAGATGCAGGCCCGGATACGCGTCGAACTGGACCGGGCCGCTCGCTCGGGCCGGCGAACGATGCTGCCCCCGCTGGCCGTGGCCGGCCCGGTGGAGCGGGTCACACGGACGCTCAGGAAGCTTTATCCGGACGTGCGTTTCGAGGCCCGCGTAGCCCCGGCTCTCAACGCCAACGTGGCCGAACGCGACCTGCTTGAAGTGCTCGGGAACCTGCTCGAGAACGCCGCCAAGTATGGCCGCAGCCTGGTCCGGATCAGTGCCGACTCCCATTCGCCCACGGCCCGGCGCAGCGGCCTGAAGCTGACGGTCGACGACGACGGCCCGGGCCTGGACGCCGAGCAGTTTCGCGCGATGCTGCAGCGCGGGGTCCGGGGAGATGAACGCGCCGAAGGGCAGGGGTTGGGACTGTCGATCGTTCAGCGCATCGTCGAGAGCTATCACGGCGAAATCAGGGCGAGTGCTTCGCCGCTCGGCGGTCTCAGGGTCGAGCTGGAGCTCAAGCCGAGCTGACGACATTGCGCCAAACGCCGGCAATTTCCCGCCCTCCGCTGGCTTACCATTGTGCATCTCCCGGTCACGACCAAGGATTTCCCGATGACTCAAGACGCCGCCGGCACCGCCATGGATCGACTGCTCGAGGTCATGGACAGGTTGCGCGACCCGGAAAACGGCTGTCCGTGGGACCTGGAGCAGACCTTTCGGACGATTGCGCCGTATACCATCGAGGAGGCCCACGAGGTGGCCGACGCGATCGAGCGGGGAGACCTCGAGCACCTCCAGGACGAGCTGGGCGATCTGCTTTTCCAGGTCGTGTTTCACGCGCGTCTCGGGCGCGAGATCGGCGCGTTTTCCTTCGACGATGTAGCGGCGGGCGTGGCCGACAAGCTGATCCGGCGGCACCCCCATGTGTTCGGCCCGGAAGCGGACAAGGTTGCGACCCGCAAACCCGACGGTCGCCCGAAGATGGACGCCGAGACGCAGACGGCGAACTGGGAAGAGATCAAGGCTGCCGAGCGCGAGGCGGCCGGCATGAGTGGCCACCTGGACGGCGTGTTGGCCTCGCTGCCGCCGCTCAGGCGCGCCGTGAAGCTGCAGAAGCGCGCGGGCAGGGCGGGTTTCGACTGGCCGACCATCGGGCCGGTTCTGGCCAAGATCCGCGAAGAACTGCAGGAGCTCGAGGACGAGCTCGAGTCGGCCGACTGCGACCGAATGGAAGACGAACTGGGCGACGTGCTGTTCGCGGTCGCCAACCTGGCGCGCAAGCTCGACATCGACGCCGATGGCGCGCTGCTCCGGACCAACCTGAAGTTCGAAACGCGTTTCCGGGCGATGGAGAAAGCGGCCTCGGTAGCCGGACAGCGTTTCGAAGACCTCGATCTCGAAGCCCAGGAGTCGCTCTGGCAAAAGGTCAAGTCGGCCGAGTAGGCCTGACCCCGACGAATCCCGGACCGGCTCCAGCCGATTTGGGTATAATACGCGGCTTCGCACAACCGGGGCCGTTAGCTCAAGTGGTAGAGCACCGGGCTTTTAACCCGTTGGTTGAAGGTTCGAGTCCTTCACGGCCCACCAATCCCCTGAATACTTCGTCCCGAGCCGTTCGATCGAACCAGTCCGACCCTCACAGGCGCCTGGTCGAGGTCGTCGCGCGGCACCGCGACAGTGCCTGGCGCGCGCCGATCCATGCGGCCAGCCGATCGGCGTATTCATCATTCATTTCCTGCTGGGACCGCAGTTCTCCGCTCGTGCTCGATTCGGGCTGTGGGACCGGCTGGTCGACCGCCCGGCTTGCCGAACGCTACCCGGACGCCATCGTTCTAGGCGTCGATCAGTCGGCCGCCCGTCTCGAACGGTTCCGCGAGCCGGAGCTGCCCAACATGCGCCGGGTTCGGGCGCGCGCCGAAGATTTCTGGCGGCTGCTGGCCGCCGACGGCATTCGCCCGGCCCGCCATTTCCTGCTGTATCCCAATCCCTGGCCCAAGGCGGCCCAACTCCGCCGCCGCTGGCACGGCCACCCGGTATTTGCCGACCTGCTTGCGCTGGGCGGGTCGCTGGAGCTCAGGACCAACTGGCGAATCTATGCCGACGAATTCCGTATTGCCGCCGGAACATGCGGCATCGATACGCCGCCGGTGGTATCTTTCAGCGTTGATTCACCCTTGACGCCGTTCGAACGCAAGTATGCCGAGAGCGGCCATCGACTTTATCGCCTGTGCCTGAATCTGGAGAAATAGCAATGAGTCTGAAGTTCGCTACGCTCACGACCGCCGCCCTGCTGGGTTTCGCGCTTGCGCTTCCTGCCGGAGCCGACGAGAAGCTGAAGTCGGTCATCGACGATCCGGCCCGCCCGGCCGATGAGAAGGCCCGCGACCAGTACCGTCACCCCTCTGAGACGCTGGCCTTCTTCGGCATAGCGCCCGACATGACCGTGGTCGAACTCGCGCCGGGCGGCGGCTGGTACACCGAGATACTGGCGCCGTACCTCAAGGACGAAGGCCAGTACATCGGCGCTCACGTCGACCTGGAAAGCGAGGAACTGCCTGACTTCTACCGCGACATCTATGCGGCCTGGGCCGACCGGATTTCGGATGCGGAGCGATTTGGCGACGTCGAGATCGTCGAATTCGACCCGCCGCGCAAGACGGAACTGGGCGAGCCGGGTTCGGCCGACATGGTGGTCAGTTTCCGCAGCGCCCACGGCTGGAAGCGATCGGGCGTGTTCGATTCGGTGCTGCAGGCGGCCAGCGACGTGCTCGAGCGCGGCGGTGTCCTGGGCATCGTCCAGCATCGCCTGCCGGAAAGCGCCGACGGTGAGGAATACACCGGTTACGTCAAGCAGAGCTGGATCGTCGCCAAGGCCGAGGCCAACGGATTCCGCCTGGTCGAAGCCTCGGAAATCAACGCCAACCCGGCCGACACCGCCGATCATCCCGAGGGCGTCTGGAGCCTGCCGCCGTCAATGAGGAACGTGCCGGAAGACGAGCGCGAGGCGAGCATGGCCATCGGCGAGAGCGATCGCATGACGCTGAAGTTCGTCAAGCGCTAAGCCCCTGATCTGAATCCCCCCTCCATCGTGGGAGGGATTTTACAGGGCAAAAAGACCAAACCAGCTCTCGCAAAGGCGCTAAGCCGCAAAGGAAAAGCCAGTCGGCTTTTGCCTTTCGCCGCTCTTGCCTCAATGGCGGTAACGCAGTTCAGTATCCCCTTTCCCGGTCCACGCGGCCCAGCGGCAATTTCCCTGCCATCACCCGGCGATAGCTTTCGAGGGCAAGTTCCGCGGCCTCCTCGGTCCGCGTGATGCTGGCGCAGTGCGGCGTGACGAGAATTCGCGGATGTCGCCAGAACGGGTGGTTGGGCGGCAGCGGCTCGGTGCGGAACACGTCGAGCACCGCGCACGCCGGCCGCCCGGTTTCCAGTGCCTCCAGCAGATCGGCCTCGACCAGGTGCTCCCCGCGTCCGACGTTGATCAGCGTGCTGCCGTTCTTCATGCACGAAAACAGCGACCGGTCGAGGATCCGGCGTGTACGGCGAGTCAGCGGCAGCAGGTTCACCAGGTAGTCCGATACTCCGGCGATTTCGGCCAGGCCGTCGTTTCCGGAATGCATTTCGACGCCTTCGGGTCCACGGCCCGACCGACTGTGGCCGTGCACCGGAAAGCCGAGTTCGGCGAAGGCCGCGGCGCTGCGTTGCCCCATTTGCCCGGTGCCCAGCAAACCGACCGTTGGCGGTGACCCGGGCGCTCGCGGGTTCCAGCGTTGCCTTTTCTGGTCTTCGATGAACCCGGGCAGTCGTTTCCAGTGGGACACGACGACGGCAACGACGTAGGCGGCCATGTCGGCGGCCAGTCGCGGGCCGGCCAGCCGGCCGATCTCGACGCCGGCCGGGATCGACTCGTCGTCGATCAGCGCATCCACCCCGGCCCCGAGCGAGGATACGGCCGCCAGGTTCGGCAATAGCCTGAAAAGCCCGTCCGGGGGCCTCCAGGCCAGCACGAAGGTGATTTCCGACGGGTCGCCGAGTTCCGGCCAGAGTCGCAGGTCGATTTCCGGGTCGCGCTGGCGGATATGCCGTGCCAGGTCGGCCGCATCGCGGTCGGGGGTCGCGATCAGCAGCGCCATGTCAGTCCGGCCGGCAGTCGTAGACGGCGTAGGTCCGGGCACCGCCGCTCACGGGCGTCACCGCCACGATCCGGTTGCCACCCAGCCTGGCGGCCTCGTTGCGGGCCAGGCGCTCCAGTTCTTCCTGCACCTTGCCGGGACTGCGCTGTATGGCCGCCACGCGATCGCGGACGCTGACGCGCGATTGGCCAAGCTTGCGGCAGTCTTCGACCTCGGCCGCCTCCACGGTCTCGACGGATTTCGCCTCGGGCGAGACCTTGACCCACGAACAACCCCCCGGCAACGCCAGGGCCAGGATGGAAATGATGAGGATTCGAAGCATGGCGGACGCCTTTTCCGGAGTGAGTGACGGCTGCGCGGACAATCGGAGCCGCTGTTGGAGTACATGGCAGGGCAGGCCCGCCCTCATGATAGTAAAATGAGCGGTCTTGCGTCACGAAAATCAAGGTCAATCCATGAATGCCTCGGTCATCGATACGGTGGTCTTCCCCGTAGCCGGTCTCGGCACGCGCTTTCTTCCGGCCACCAAGGCCAGCCCGAAGGAAATGCTGCCCGTGGTCGACAAGCCGCTGATCCAGTACGCGGTCGAAGAAGCGATCGACGCCGGTGCGCGCAACCTGGTGTTCGTCACCGGGCGCACCAAGCGAGCCATCGAGGATCACTTCGACATGGCCTACGAGCTTGAAACCGAGTTGGCCGCCCGCGGCAAGCAGGAATTGCTGGATATGGTACGCGGCGTTCTGCCCGAAGGCATCAACTGTGTCTACGTGCGCCAGCGCGAGGCCCTGGGGCTCGGCCACGCGGTTCTGTGCGCGCGCTCGCTGGTTGGCGAGAAGCCGTTCGGCGTGATCCTGGCCGACGACCTGATCGACGGCGGCGACAAGCCGGTGATGCGCCAGCTGGCCGAGCGGTTTTCGGCCACCGGCCGTTCGGTGATCAGCGTCGAGCGCGTGCCGAAGGAACATACCGATCGCTACGGCGTGGTCGATATCGGCGACGAGGCGGGTCCGCTGGCCCCTATCCGCGCAATCGTCGAGAAGCCGGATCCGGCCGATGCGCCGTCCAACCTCGCCGTCGTCGGTCGCTACCTGCTCACCCCGAGGATCTTCGAGTTGCTGGAAACGACCGCTCCGGATCGCAGGGGCGAGATCCAGCTGACCGACGCAATCGCCGCGCTGCTCGACGAGCAGGGGGTGGATGCCTGGGAGTTCACCGGCAAGCACTACGACTGCGGCAACAAGCTGGGCTACCTGGAGGCCACGGTCGAATACGCACTCAAGCATCCCGAACTGGGCACGGCATTCGCCGACTACCTGGATCGGCGGAATCCGAACAGGAACAACGAAAATGTCCGATGACCGGGCCGCGACGCGGCTGACCCATCTCGAGGCGCTGGAAGCCGAATCCATTCACATCATCCGCGAGGTGGCGGCGACTTTCGAGCATCCCGTGATGCTCTACTCGCTGGGCAAGGATTCGGCGGTGATGCTGCACCTGGCGAAAAAGGCCTTTTATCCCGGGCGCCTGCCGTTTCCCCTTCTGCACGTGGACACCACCTGGAAATTCCGGGACATGTATGCCTACCGTGACAGGATCGCCGCCGATCCGGATCTCGACCTGATCGTGCATGTCAACGAGGAGGGCGTGGCGCAGAATGTCAACCCGTTCAGCCATGGGTCGGCGGTGCACACCGACATCATGAAGACCCAGGCGCTGAAGCAAGCCCTGAGCGAGCACGGCTTCGATGCGGCGTTCGGCGGCGCCCGGCGCGACGAAGAACGCTCGCGGGCCAAGGAGCGCGTGTTTTCCTTCCGTGACCGACAGCATCGCTGGGATCCCAAGAACCAGCGCCCGGAGCTGTGGAACATCTACAACGGCCGGGTCCATGCCGGCGAGAGCATCCGGGTGTTCCCGCTGTCGAACTGGACCGAGCTGGACGTGTGGCAGTACATCGACCTGGAAGGAATCGAAGTGGTCCCGCTTTATCTCGCCGCGGAACGCCCGGTGGTCGAGCGCGACGGCCTCATGATCATGGTCGACGACGATCGCATGCCGCTGGAGCCCGGCGAGACGCCCGAGATGAAGCGCATCCGCTTCCGTACCCTGGGCTGCTACCCGCTGACCGGCGCGGTGGAATCCGATGCCGTCACGCTGCCGGAGATCATCCGCGAGATGCTGCTGGCGCGCTCCTCCGAACGCCAGGGCAGGGCGATCGACAAGGACGCCTCGGCGTCCATGGAACAGAAAAAACAGCAGGGGTACTTCTGATGTTCCACGCGGATTTCGACGCCGGCAATTTCGACATCGGCGAATACCTCGAGCAGCACCGCAACAAGGAGCTGCTGCGCTTCATCACCTGCGGCTCCGTGGACGACGGCAAATCGACCCTGATCGGCCGCCTGCTTTTCGACACCAAGCAGGTCTTCGAGGACCAGCTCGCGGCCGTCGGCAAGGACTCGCGCAAGTACGGCACTACCGGCGAGACGCCGGACCTGGCGCTGCTGGTCGACGGCCTGCAGGCCGAACGCGAGCAGGGCATCACCATCGACGTGGCCTACCGCTACTTCACGACCGAGAAGCGCAAGTTCATCATCGCCGACACGCCGGGCCACGAGCAGTACACGCGCAACATGGTCACGGGCGCTTCGACGGCCGATCTTGCCATCGTCCTGATCGATGCCCGACACGGCCTGCAGGTGCAGACGCGCCGGCACAGCTACCTTGTGCACATGCTGGGCATTCGCCATGTCGTGGTGGCGATCAACAAGATGGATGCGGTGGACTACGATCGGGGAGTCTTCGACCGTATCCGCGGCGACTACGAGGCGTTTGCCAACCAGCTCGGCATCGCGCACTTCGAGTGCGTGCCGGTCTGTGCGCTCAACGGCGCCAACGTCACGCGCGACGCCGAAGAAATGGACTGGTACGACGGCCCGACCGTGCTCGACCTGCTCGAAAGCACCCCGGTGCACGAGCATGACCTGGAGCGCCCGATGCGTTTCCCGGTGCAATACGTCAACCGCACGCGTTCGGACTTCCGCGGGTTCTGCGGCACGTTGGTCAGCGGTCGCATAGCGCCCGGCGACGAGGTCGTGGTTCTGCCGTCCGGACGCCGCAGCAGGGTTGCAGAGATTATTGGAAACACCGGCGCGGTGCACCGCGCCCAGGTCGGGAACACCGGCGCCGTGAAAAGTACCGAAGTCGAATATGCCGGGACCATGGACCAGGCGCGGGCAGGCCAGGCCATCACCCTGACCCTGGCCGACGAAATCGATATCAGCCGCGGCGACGTGCTGGTGCACGCCGATCGCCTTCCGCGCGTCTCCGAGCTGTTCGACGCCCGCGTCGTCTGGATGAACGATCGCCCGCTACTCCCGGGCCGTCAATACAACCTCAAGCTGGCTTCCAGCGAAGTCCCGGCCACCCCCGAGGCCATTCACCACCGGATCGACGTGAACACGCTGGAGCATCACCCGGCCGATCAGCTGGGCCTCAACGAGATCGGCTATTGCCGCATCCGCGCCAGCCGCGCTCTGGCGTTCGACGCCTACGACTCCAACCCGGCCACCGGCGCCTTCATCCTGGTCGACCGGGTCAGCAACCTGACGGTGGGCGCCGGCATGATCGTGCGCCCGGTGACCGACCAGCTGACCGACAAGTCCAGCAACGTCACCTGGCACGCTCAAACCGTCAACAAGCGCGCGCGGGCCCAGCAGAAGGCGCAGAAGTCGGCCGTGCTGTGGTTCACCGGGCTTTCGGGCGCCGGCAAGTCCACGGTGGCCAACGCGCTTGAAAAGGCGTTGTTCCAGCGCGGGCATCACAGTTACCTGCTCGATGGCGACAACGTACGCCACGGGTTGAACCGCGATCTCGGGTTCAGCGACGACGACCGGGTCGAGAACATCCGGCGCATCGGCGAGGTCGCGCGCCTGATGGCCGACGCCGGGCTGGTGGTGCTGACCGCGTTCATCTCGCCGTTCCGTGCCGACCGGGCGATGGTCCGTGAGCTGATGGAGGACGGCGAGTTCGTCGAGATCCACGTAGACGCACCGCTGGATGTTTGCGAGACCCGCGATCCGAAGGGGCTTTACGCCAAGGCCCGCGCCGGCGTCATCCGCAACTTCACCGGGATCGACTCGCCCTACGAAGCGCCTGAAGACGCCGAAATCACCGTCGACACCTCGAAACTGAGCGTCGACGAGTGCGTCGAGGAATTGCTGGCCTACCTCAAGCGGCGCGGCATCCTGATCGGGTAGAAAAATCGCCGGGGTCGGGTTTCCGGTTTCGGGTTTCCGGGAAGGCGGCTTTGGAGGTCGGAGGTCGGACATGAATCCTTCGCCGGCAAGGCCGGCTCCCACACGTGTAGCGCATTTACGTGCTCGCGGTCGTCTCCACGATCGACTACGGGTGTGGGCGCTTGCCTTGCAAGCGATGCTTTCGACGTAAACGGTAAACCGTCCTATTTTTCGTCGTCCATCAACTCCCGCCGGAAGAACCGGTCGATCTGCCGATACACGTGCAGCCGCTGGCCTTGGCCGGAAATGGCGTGCTTTTCGCCCGGATAGGTCATCAGCTCGAAATCGATCGCCTCCGACTGCAGTTTCTGCATCAGCATCGTCGAATGGGTGAACAGCACGTTGTCATCTGCCATGCCGTGGACGAGCAATAGCGGGTCGGCAAGGTTTTCGGCGTATGCGAGCACGTTGGCGCGGTTGTAGGCGTCGGTGGGCACGCCGGATTCGTCTCTGGGCATGCCCAGGTAGCGCTCGGTGTAGTGGGTGTCGTAAAGCGCCCAGTCGGTCACGGGGGCGACCGCCGCGCCGGCGGCGAATTCGCCGGGATGCTGCATCAGCATCATCAGCGTCATGTAGCCGCCGTAGCTCCAGCCGAACACGCCGATCCGTTCGGCGTCGACGAACGGCTGCGTCTTCAGGAACTCGACCCCCGCCATCTGATCCTCGACCTCGACCTGGCCCAGGTTGAGGTAAGCGGGGGCCTGGAATTCAACGCCCTGGCCGGCGATGCCTCGATTGTCGATGGAAAACACGATGTAGCCGGAGCGCGCCATGTACTGGTCGACGAGGTGGCGTCGCCCCCACTCGTTGACGACCATGCGCGAGGTGGGCCCGCCGTAGACGTGCAGGAACACGGGGTAGGTCTCGGACTCGTCGAACCCGGCCGGCTTGATCATCCGGTAATGCAGCGGCTGGCCGTCGTCGGCGTCAACTTCGCCGTTAACTGCGCCGTTAACTGCGCCGTTAACCGCGATAACGCCGAACTCGGTCGGACGGTGCCCCGGCATGTAGGGCGCATACGGGTGATCGGAATCGACCCGGTTTTCCACCAGCCATGCCAGCCGTTCGCCGTCTGCCGAATGCAGCGAAAGCTGGGGCGGCTGCGAGGTGCTGGAAAACGTGTCCAGGTAGGTCCGGGCGCCGACGTCGAAGGTGATTTCGTGCCAGCCGTCTCGCCGCGAGACGCGTTGCACGGCCTCCGGGGTGGCGGTGGCCAGCGACTGCCGGTAAAGATGCTGCTCGGCCGGGGTGTCGATGCCTGCCGTGAAATAGACCAGCCCGAGATCTTCGTCCACCGCCGCCAGCGCGCCCACGGGCCAGCGCCCTTCGGTCAGCGGCCGAATGATTTCGCCGTCCAGCCCGACCAGGTACAGGTGTCGGAACCCGGAGCGTTCGGATGACCAGATGAAGGCCGGCATGCCTTCCAGGAAGTGCAGATCGTCGTGCAGGTTGATCCAGGTATCGCTTTGCTCGCTGACCAGCACGCGCTGGCGAGCACTTTCCAGGTCGTGAAGCACCAGATCCAGCCGCTGCTGGTCGCGCGACTGTCGTTGAAAGGTCAGTGCGCTGCCGTCGGGCAGCCAGTCCACGCGCGGGATGTAGATATCCGGCTCTTCGCCCAGCGGTATCCAGTTCGTCTCGCCGGATTCCAGCTGGACGACGCCCAGTCGGTAGCGCACGTTCGGCGTTCCGGCATACGGGTAGCGCTGCTCGATGATCTCGATCTTCTCGCCCGAAACTTCGTAGCGTTCGCTGGGTTCGATCGACGACTCGTCGACCTGCAGGAATGCGATGGCGCTGCCGTCCGGGGACCACCAGTAGCCCGTGGACCGCCCCATTTCTTCCTGGGCAATGAATTCGGCCATGCCGTTCTTGACGGGACCTTCGCCGTCTTCGGTCAGCGCCCGAACGTTGCCGGCTTCGACGTCGACCACCCACAGGTCCTGGTCCCTGATGAATGCCACGCTTGCGGCGTCCGGCGAAATCTTCGGGTCCAGGTCGAACGCCTCGCCGGCGGTCAGCTGGCGGACCTTGATCGGGCTGCTCTCGATATCGGCGAGAAATATGTCGCCGCCGAGCGGAAACAGGATGTGCCGGCCATTGCCTGCCCACCGGTATTCGACAATGCCCCGTAGCGCTGAAATGCGCGCACGTTCGCGCCGTGCCTTCTCGGCATCGGACAGCGCCACCGGCTCGGCCAGCACATCGTCGGCCGATATCAGCCGTCGTGTCTGTTCCAGGTCCAGGTTGTATTCCCACAGGTCCAGCGTGTCGCCGTCGTCCTGACGTCCGCGCAGAAACGTGACCCGGCTGCCGTCGGGAGACAGCTTCGCCTGCCGCATTGAAGGCCCCGAAAGCGGGGGCGCGCCGAAGATCCGCTCCAGCGTCAGGGTGGCCCCGTCCTGGACGGGTTGTGCCAGAGCGGCGGAAGACATCAGAAGCGCAAGCGTCAGGGTTCGGGCGATCGTCATCGAGGTATGCCGGGGATTGCGGGAAAGTCCTCTATTGTGCAAAGCCCGGCGCAACAAAGCAAACCGAACGCATGCGTTCGGGCGCCGTCCCCGCCGTCACAACCCGAACACCGCGTCGCGGCGTCATCCGGCGTTCCGCCGATTCGTCCGCATTCAAGGCCATGCCCGCCAACCCGCCGCCCCGAAAAAAGCCGGCCATGGTAAATTGAAGGGCTTTTCCGACAAGGGTGACATCCGCAAAATGACCTTTAATTCACCAGGCCGTCGACTGCGCGCGCTCGTCGCCGAGCAGGCACCTCTGCAGGTCGTCGGCACCATCAATGCGTTGACCGCGCGCATGGCCGAGAAGATCGGCCACAAGGCCATTTACCTGTCCGGCGGCGGACTGGCCGCCAACTCGCTGGGCCTGCCGGATCTCGGCATCAGCACGCTGGAAGACGTGCTGATCGACGTGCGCCGGATTACCGATGCCAGCGGCCTGCCGCTGCTGGTCGACGGCGATACCGGGTTCGGCGGCGCATTCAACATCCAGCGCACGATTCGCTCGCTCGAAAAGGCCGGCGCGGCCGGCGTCCATATCGAGGACCAGGTGCAGGCCAAGCGCTGCGGTCACCGGCCCGGCAAGGCCATTGTCTCGAAGCAGGAAATGGTCGACCGGATCAAGATGGCCGTGGACTCGCGCACCGACGACGACTTCGTGATCATGGCGCGTACCGACGCGCTGGCCGTCGAGGGCGAGGAAGCCACGATCGAGCGCGCCGTGGCCTGTGTCGAGGCCGGCGCCGACATGATTTTCCCCGAGGCCATGCGCGAACTGGAGCAGTACCGCCGCTTCCGCGACGCCGTCGGCGTGCCGATTCTCGCAAACATCACCGAGTTCGGCCACACGCCGCTGTTCTCCACGCCCGAACTGGGCGAAGTCGGAGTCGATATCGTGCTGTATTGCTGTGGCGCCTACCGGGCCATGAACAAGGGCGCCGAAACCGTTTACAAGGCGCTGCTCGAGCAGGGCCACCAGCGCGACGTGATCGATATCATGCAGACGCGCGACGAGATGTACGGCTATCTCGATTACTACGCCTACGAGCGCAAACTTGACGAACTTTTCGAGGACGAATCATGAGCGACAAGAAAGCTGCAGCAGGACTCCGCGGCCAATCCGCGGGCCAGACCGCAATCTGCACGGTAGGTGCGGCCGGGAACAGCCTCAGATACCGCGGCTACGCGGTCGACGACCTGGCCGAGAATGCCAGCTTCAACGAAGTGGCCTACCTGATCCTGAAGGGCGAGTTGCCGAACCAGGCCGAGCTGGATGCCTATGCCGCGCGCCTCAAGGGCATGCGCGGCCTGCCGGACACGCTCAAGGATGTGCTGGAACGCATTCCGGCCGGGGCACACCCGATGGACGTGCTCAGAACGGGCTGCTCGTTCCTGGGCAACATCGAGCCCGAGCGCGACTTCAGCCGTCAGCAGGATATCGCCGACCGGCTGCTGGCCGCATTTCCCTCGATGATCACCTACTGGTACCGCTTCAGCCACGACGGCGTTCGGATCGATACCGAATCCGACGAGGACGGCATCGGCGCGCATTTCCTGAAGCTGCTGCACGGCAAGTCGCCGAACGAGCTGCACGCACGGGTCATGGACGTGTCGCTGATCCTGTACGCCGAGCATGAATTCAACGCCTCCACGTTCACCGCGCGCGTATGCGCCTCGACGCTTTCGGACATGTTCTCCTGCGTCACGGGAGCGATTGGTTCTCTGAGAGGCCCGCTGCACGGCGGTGCCAACGAGATGGCCATGGCCATGCTGGAGCAGTACGACTCGGTCGAGCAGGCCCGCGAGGACGTCCATCGCAAGCTGACCGACAAGGAAAAGATCATGGGATTCGGTCACGCGGTCTACCGCGAGAAGGACCCGCGCAACGCGATCATCCGCGAGTGGTCGCGCAAGCTGGCCGATGACGTCGGCGACAAGGTGCTTTTCCCGGTTTCCATGGAAGTCGAGAAGATCATGCAGGATGAAAAGAACCTTTTCGCCAACGCCGATTTCTACCATGCCTCGGCCTATCACTTCATGGGCATTCCGACGGGGCTGTTCACCCCGATCTTCGTCATGTCGCGAGTGACCGGCTGGTGCGCGCACGTGATGGAGCAACGCGCGAACAACAGGATCATCCGCCCCGGCGCCGACTACACCGGCCCCGACGACCGCGACGTGCCGCCGATCGAAGAACGGTAGGTCGGGGCGCCGTGCCCGACTGCTTCAATCGCCGGGCGCCCGCTCGTCCACCCGGGCGCGCCTGGCCGACTGGGTGGTCGCGGCCACCAGGAAGCGAATATTGAAGTTGCCCGGAATGCCGCGTGCCAGCGGCGATCCGCCGAGCCTGGCCAGCATCTTGCGCCGCCCCAGCGCCCGCCGCGCGCGCCAGCAGTTCAGCGTCCAGACCGCGCCCAGAGCGCGCGAAAGCGAGGGTTCGGGATAGACCGGCCGAGTCCGGTTGGCCTGCTTGATTCGCCACAGCCAGGCTTCGGCCCATTCAAGATATTCCTCCGCGCCCACCGGCTTCTCGGCGGGCCGGGTGAGCGCATGGTGTCGACCGAGCTCCTCGTCGTTGGCTTCGATGTCGATTCGCGCGAGCATTCTCCGGTAGACCGCGATCTTCCGGTCCCGCCCCAGGTCGGAGGTCTGGCCCGTGAACCGGCCGGGATGCTCGCGGCCGCAGACCAGAATGTCGGGCAGGTTGGCCAGCGAATGCCCGGCGACCACCAGGCGACTGTGCATGTCGTAATCCTGGCAGCGCGGGAAGTCGGTGTCGTAGCCGATCTCCTGCAGCGCCGCGGTGCGCGCCATCACGGTCCGGTTGATGACCGGGCAGTGAAACAGCAGGTGGGCGTGGATGTCGTCGGGCCTCAAGGGCTGGCGCCGTACCTTGTCCAGCATTCTGCCCTCGGAATCCATGAAGCTGCACCAGCTGCCCACCTGGGTGATACCGGGATTGGCATCCAGATACTTCACCTGTCGCGCGAGGCGGTCGGGATAGGCGTGGTCATCGCTGTCCAGCAGCGCGATATATTCACCGCGGGCCGCTTCCAGGCCGCGGTTTCGCGAGGCGGGAATGCCGAGGTTGGTCGGATTGTGCAACACCCGCAGGCGCGGGTCGGCATAGCCTGCCAGCACTTCGGCGGTTCGGTCGGTCGAGCCGTCGTCCACGACAACGAGTTCGAAATCCTCGAAGGTCTGGGCAAGAATGCTGTTGACCGCAACGCGGATGTAGAGCTCGCGATTGTGCACCGGTATGAATACCGTGACTTTCGGTCTGGCTTGAGCGGTGGCCGGCATGGGATCCAGTTTTCGAGCAGCGGCGAATCAGAGCCTGCATGCTACCATTGCGACGCGTTTGAGCATGTGCGACGCGCGTCGTCGGGCCGCACCTGCCGCGGCGTTTCAACATTGAATATCATCGGATCGGACGCTTTCGCCAATGTCGTTCAGGCTCGGCTCGTTTTTCCAGACGAATGCGCACTCGACGCTGCGCAGGGTGTATTTCGCGGTCGTCAGAAGGCTGTCCGGGGTGTTTTCCAAACGCCAGGCGGTCTACTTCGTCGAAATAAACGGCACGCGCTTCAAGCGAGTGGTGCTCGGTGACAGCTACGAGGCCTGCCTGGTCGAGCGGGCGCTCGAAAGTGCACCGGCATCGGCGCGTTTCCCGCAACTGATTCATCGTCACGAAAACGAACTCTTGCTGTCTTTCGTCGAAGGCCGGAAATTCGACCCCGCGCGCGCGGCGGATCTGGGTGCGCTGGCGGCTTTCTTCGGCGCGCTGTACGGCGCCGACCGGCGCGGCGAATCGTCCCGAAATCTATGGCGTGCGCTGAACATCGATCTCGACTTCCTGGCCACCGCGGGCTTGATCGATCCCGGCTTGAAGGCATCTCTTCTCGAGCGCGCCGGCCAGCTCCGACCCGTCGATATCCAGGTTGGACTGGATTACGTCGATCCGGTCGCGAAGAATTTCGTGATGGACGGTGATTCGATTGTCGCCATCGACGTCGAGAGTCTGCGCCGGGACGTTCCGCTGGGCACCGGCATCGCCAAGGCCGGCGTCCACTGGCTGGGGCGCGAGGCAATGGGCGATTTCATCGAAAGCGTTTCCGACGCCTCGGATTTCACTCTGGGCGGCCAACAGCCGTTTGTCGACTTGTGTTTCCGGGTTGGCTGGACCAAGCGCAAGCTTTTGCAGGGCAAGCATCGCTCCGTTCGGATCGAGCTGCTTCGCGAAGTGGTGGAGTAGGCGGGGCAAGTCGTCGGCGACGTCGCGTGCGGCGCCATACCTCGTCATCCCGGAAACGTCGCGCGCAGCGCGGCGTTATCCGGGATCTCGAGACTGTAATTGTCAGCCAGTTTGCGCCCGCACTAGTCGTTCCGCCTGGCGGTTCGAGGTCGGGTCTGGGCTAACGCGAAGGCGGATTCCGGAGAGGCCTTGCCGTTCGGAATGACGGCTCGGACGGCGGTTGGACAGGGGATTACTGCGCGGCCTGCGGCCGCTTGCCCTTCGGGCTGGCCGGCTGCGCCGGTCCAGTGAGCTCGCGCCGGTGGCGCTCGGTTCGAACCCAGAGGCGGTGGGGCGTCGAGTCTGGGGCCAGGTTGGCCTGTGGAGATGGTTTGGGATCGTGCGTGTAGTGTGGCCGGGTTCTCATCCCCGTCGGAACCCCAGAAAACAAAATGCCCGGCACAGGGCCGGGCATTCCGTTTTATGGCGTCCCCTAGGGGATTACTGCGCGGCCTGCGGCCGCTTGCCCTTCGGGCTGGCCGGCTGCGCCGGTCCAGTGAGCTCGCGCCGTTGGCGCTCGGTTCGAACCCATAGGCGGTGGGTTGTTTGGATTCGAGTCGGGTTATGCGTTTGGGATGGGTTGTGAGTTGTGCGTGTAGCTTGGCCGGGTTCTCATCCCCGTCGGAACGCGCATAATAAAAAGGCCCGCACAAGGCGGGCCTTCCTATTATGGCGTCCCCTAGGGGATTCGAACCCCTGTCGCCGCCGTGAAAGGGCGGTGTCCTAGGCCTCTAGACGAAGGGGACGTAAAGCGGTCAAGCAATGCGTTTTGGCCCAGGAATTGTCGTACTACTCGAAACCTTTGGTGGAGCCAGGCGGGATCGAACCGCCGACCTCTACAATGCCATTGTAGCGCTCTCCCAGCTGAGCTATGGCCCCGAGAACAAGCCCAGCATGATATCCCAGAAGATTTTGGGTGTCAATTATAATCTCGCTAATTTCTGCTCTCTGGTGGCGCGAATTTCATGACCTCTGACGAACGCCGCCCGGAACCGGGATCGAGACCGACTGCCTGGGTGCTGGCGGCCCCCGGCGCCGGCGACAACGGGCAGCTTCGAACGCTGGTCGAACTGCTCGGGGCCGATGCGCGTTGGGTCGAGCAGGTCGATCCGGTAAGCAGGGTGCTTCGGGATCGCGTGATGGCGTTTGGCGCCCGCGCCGTTGCGTCCGACAAGCGCTCAGCCTACGCGCCGCCGTGGCCGGATCTGGTGTTGATCGCCGGGGGCCGAGCGGTAATCGATGCGCGCCGGATTCGATACGCTTCCGGCGGCCGGACACGGGTGATTTGCCTCGGCCGGCCGTGGGCGCCGCTGCACTGGTTCGACCTGGTCGTCACCACGCCGCAGTACAGGCTCCCCGAGACCGAAAACGTGATAACCCTGGATCTTCCGCTGAATCTGCCTCCTCGAGCCTCTGACGAGGTGCTGGCGCACTGGCAGAGGGAGTTCCAGGACCTGCCCCGGCCGATGTTGGGTGTGATCCTGGGCGGCGATTCGGGCAGCTATCGATTCGATGCCGAATGTGCCGCCAATCTCGCCCGCGCCGTCAATGAAGCCGTGGGCGAGCGCGGCGGCAGCGCGGTAGTCGTCGGGAGCCCCCGCACGCCGCACGAGGCAATCGAGCTTCTGGCGCGGCGTCTCGAAGTTCCGGCACGCGTTCTCCCATGGGCGCGGCAGACGGCGAATCCTTATGCATCGGTGCTGCGGCTTGCCGACGCGTTTGTGGTGACCGGCGACAGCGCCTCGATGCTGGCGGAGGCGTGCCATTCGGGCCAGCCGGTCGGGATGTTCGAGCTGCACGAGCGGACACGATCGAGACTGAACCGGAAGCTCCGTGCCGCAACGCCCATGCTGGCAAGCGCGACGGCCAGGCTCACTGCCAGGGGCCTGTGGATTCCGGCCCGCGACATGGCCGAACTGCACCGCCGTGCCGCGGCTTCCGGGCGGCTGACCGAAGCCGCTGATCTGCTTTCGGGGTTGTCCCGTGACGGTGGGCGTGACGACTCCCTGGACACGGTCCGCGAGCGCGTCCATGCATTGCTTTGACGCCGGTTACCCGCTGGAGGCTGGAGAGGGTACGCTCGGCGAGTCCGAGCGCCGGGATCGTGCCAGAATGCGACCCGGCAATTCCACGCGAGGCCGCGGTCAGTTTGCAGGCCGGTCGATTGCGTGATGACCTGTGAATTTTCGAGTCCAATTCCCACCCGTTACGAGACGACTACAAATACCTGATGGAAAAAAGAAAAGGAATCATCCTGGCCGGCGGATCCGGCACGCGACTCTATCCGTTGACCCAGGCGATCAGCAAGCAGCTGCTGCCGGTCTACGACAAGCCCATGATCTACTACCCGCTCAGCACGCTGTTGTTGAGCGGGATCCGCGAGATCCTCCTGATCACGACACCGCATGATCGTCCACTCTTCGAGCGCCAGCTCGGGGACGGATCCCAATGGGGTATTCGGATCGATTACGCCGAGCAGCCCACGCCCGGCGGTCTTGCCCAGGCATATCTCATTGCTGAACGGTGGCTCGGCGGTGCACCCTCGTGCCTGGTCCTCGGCGACAATATTTTCTACGGTCACGGATTTACCGACAGCCTCAGGCGGGCCGATGCGAGGACAGCAGGCGCCAGCGTCTTTGGATACTGGGTGCGGGATCCGGAACGTTACGGTGTCGCGGAGTTCGATGGTGAGGGCAGGGTTGTGGGCCTCGAGGAGAAGCCTAGGAAGCCCCGATCAAGCTACGCAGTCACCGGCCTGTACTTCTACGATGGACGTGCGCCCGAGTTTGCCGCATCGCTGAAACCGTCCGCTCGCGGCGAACTGGAGATCACCGATCTCAACAAGATGTACCTCGATCTCGGCGAACTTCAGCTGGAGAAACTCGGTCGCGGCATTGCGTGGCTGGATACAGGCACCCACGAATCCCTGATGCAGGCCAGCGCGTTCATCGAGACCATCGAGAATCGGCAGGGACTGAAGATTGCCTGCCCGGAGGAAATCGCCTTCCATGCCGGCTGGATCGGCGAGGCCGACGTTCGACGCCAGGCCGAGGAGCTGGAAAAAAGCGGCTACGGGGAATACCTGTTCCGCCTGCTGGGCGATCGTTCGTTCTAGGGAGCCCCTCGGTCCGCTTGCGATACGACCCCGGCGCCTCAATGATCGAGGTCGCTCGGTGCCAGCTGCCGATAAATGTCCAGATGCGCTTCGGCGCATCGCGTCCATGAATACCGGCGGGCCCGCTCCAGGGCCAGCCTGGCGTATGTCCGGCGTGTCGATTCATCTTCGAGCAGGTGCCTGATGCTCTCCGACAGCGAGCGGGGATCCGAAGCATCGCAGGTCACGGCCGACGCGCCGGCAAATTCTGCCATCGCCGTCCCATGGCCGACGACCACGGTCGTGCCACAGGCCATGGCCTCGAGTACCGGAAGGCCGAAACCCTCGTAAACGGAAGGAAAGGCGAACACGGCGGCGCCGCTGTAGAGCGCGGGCAGTGAGGACTCGGGAACGTAATCGAGTGGCTTCAGCCAGCCTCGCCGAGTCAATCGACGCGCGTGGGCATCGATTTCTTCGGAGTGCCAGCCGCGTGCGCCGCACAGTACCAGGGGAAAGCGCTTTCGCAGTGACTCCGGGAGCAGTTCGAAGGCCTGGAAAAGCGCAACCAGGTTCTTGCGGGGTTCGCGGGTGGCGACGCAAAGCAGGTAGTTTCCGGGTTGCAGACCGAAACCGGACTCCAGTGCATCCAGCGCCGACTCCTCGGCCGGTCTGAATCTATCGTTTACGCCGAGTGGAATACTCGAAACCCTCGACGGGTCGAGTGCGAAGGTCGTGATGAGTTCCCGGCGAACGATTTCCGACACCGTGATAACGTGGCCGGCGCTCTCCAGCGAAGCTGCGAGGTGCTTCTCCAGGAACGCGACCCTGGCCTTGGGGTGGCAGGCAGGGTACCGGAGATGAGACAGGTCGTGAACCGTTACCACGCTGGGTCCTTCGAAGGGCTTCAGAATGAAATTCGGTTCGTGGTAGACGGCTCGTCGTGCCAGTGCACGGGCCTGCCGTGCGAACGCGCGTCGGTCCAGGTTTCGCCAGGCCAGATACGGCCAGTCCCAGGACGAGGCCGCTTGATACAGCATCGGTGCGATACGGGCCCGCAGCGCATGGCGGCTTTCCACTCGGCCCGGGGAAGCTACCGCGTCACCCGCCCACTGTTTGATTCGCCGGTGCGAATACGCGTGGATGCGTTCCGGGACGCCCTGGCGCCTGTATTCGCTAAGGAGTTCGCCGGTATAGGTGCCGATGCCGGTTCGCGGCGGTAACAGAGACTCGACATTGATCAACAGTTCCATTGGGTCCGCACACGGCTCCAAGGCGTGGTTTCTGAGAAGAGACTAACCGACAATTCAGGTCCTGCGGACTGCGGCAGCGCAAAATGCAGCCACCCGCGCCGGCAAGTCCCACGATAAAATTCGTCGGGAAAACGCAAGGTGTAGTCTTGCGATACCATAACTGTTTGTTAATCTTGGATTTACGTGGAAAAGTCAAGGACGCTTGCGATTTTTGGGACGCGCCCCGAGGCAATCAAGATGGCCCCGGTGGTCCAGTGTCTGGAAGACGCCCCTGAATTCGAGTCCAGTGTCTGCGTCACGGCGCAGCATCGTCAGATGCTTGATCAGGTGCTCACGCTATTCGGGATCAGTCCCGATGTCGACCTCGACATCATGCGTTCGGGCCAGTCTCTGGACGACTTGTCCGCGGCGCTCATTTCCGGTCTGGGGCCTGTGATGGACCGACTTCGTCCGGATCTGGTGCTTGTCCACGGCGATACGACGACTACTTTTGCGGCTGCCCTTTCCGCCTTTTACCGACAGATTCCGGTCGCGCATGTTGAAGCCGGCCTGCGCACCCACAACCGCTACTCTCCCTGGCCGGAAGAACTCAATCGGAAGCTGACGGGTTCCCTGGCGACATTGCACTTTGCGCCGACTTTACGGGCACGCGACAACCTTCTGACGGAAGGCGTGTCCGGGCCGTCGATTTTTGTGACCGGGAACACGGTCATCGATGCGCTTTTGAGCGTTCGCGAGCGGGCGGCGCGCAGCGAAGTCGCCAGGGATTTATTGGCGACGCTCGACCCGGCGCGCCGCCTCCTGCTGGTCACCGGCCATAGACGCGAGAGCTTTGGCAGAGGGTTCGAGCAGTTGTGTCATGGGCTCAGGGCGCTGGCGGAACGTCCGGACGTGGAAATCGTCTTTCCCGTCCACTTGAATCCGAGGGTCCGAGAGCCGGTGCACCGCCGGCTTGGCGACGTGACCGGCATCCATCTCGTGGAGCCATTGGACTACCTGCCGTTCGTGGCGCTGATGGACAGGGCGGACGTCATCATCACCGACTCCGGCGGCATCCAGGAAGAGGCGCCCTCGCTGGGCAAACCCGTGCTGGTCACCCGCGAAACGACCGAACGACCCGAGGCGGTCGAGGCCGGGACGGTGCGCCTGATCGGTACCGAGTCGGCAAGAATCGTAAGCGAAGTCACTCGCTTGCTCGAGTCCGCGGACGCTTATCGCCAAATGACGCGGGTGCATAACCCTTACGGCGACGGACATGCGGCCGGGAGAATCGTCGAGACGCTCAAGGATCTGCGAACATCCGGATTCGATCCGGAGAGACAAAGGTCCTCCCTGGCCACGGAAGCCGGTTAGCTTCGTGTTGAATTTACGCATCTTCAGACCCGAATATCTTGAGTTGATAATCGTCAAGGTATTCATGAACCTGAAAAGCGAGGCTTCTCGAACCTACCTCAGCTTTCTTTGGTGGATTCTGGAACCGGTCATGACCATGAGCGTCTTTTATGTCGTCTTCGGCGTCCTGCTCAATCGAAGAACCGACGATTTCATCGCATTCCTTCTGGTCGGCCTCGTGATCTGGCAGTGGTTTTCCAACACCATCAGCCACGGCATGAGCGCGATACAACACAATAGCCGGCTCATTCTCAGCGTCGACATTCCAAAGGAGATTTTTCCGGTCATAGAGATCCTGATGGATGTCGTCAAGTTCGGCCTGGTGCTGATTCTCCTCCTGGGGTTTCTCTGGCTTTTCGGCTTCCCCGTGAACCCGCAATACCTGGCGCTACCTGCTCTTCTCGGCATTCAGTTCATGCTGATTTGCGCGATTACTTTGCTGATCGCCGCTACCGTTCCGTTCTTCCCGGATGTAAAGTTCCTTGTCACCGTGCTGCTGCAGCTCACGTTCTTTCTCTCGGGAATTTTTTATGACCCGTCGTCGATACCGATCGAGTACCAGCCCTATTTCTTCATGAACCCGATGGCGCTGCTCATCGAGTCCTATCGATTGGTATTACTTGAAGCACAATCGCCGGACTGGGCAAGACTCGCGATCGTCGCCGGCGCATCGTTTTTCGGCGTTCTGGTCTCGCTTGGGCTGCTCAAGAAGCTCCACTACGCCTATCCAAGAGTTCTGCAACCATGAAGTCGCCAGGTCAGCGCAGAAAACTGATTTCGCTCGATCGCGCCGGTCTTGTGTACAGACGCCGGACGGGTTTTCTTCGCACTTCGCGATTCGAGGCGCTTACAGATGTTTCGCTCGAATTGCACGAGGGCGAGTCGCTCGGTATCGTGGGTCGAAACGGGTCGGGAAAGAGTACCCTGATGAAGATACTGGCCGGAATCCTGAGGCCAAGCCGTGGCTGCGTAGTCAATCACGGATGCTCGGTTGCCTTGCTCACGCTTCAACTTGGGTTCGATCCGAACCTTTCCGGACGACAGAACATCCTGATGAGCGGCATGTTGCTCGGTTTTCGCCTGAAATACGTAAAGTCCTTCATGGACCTGATAATCGAATTTTCGGGACTCGGGTCGGCGATTGATAATCCGCTACACACTTACTCCACGGGCATGAAGGCTAGACTGGGATTCTCGGTCGCCTTTCACCTCGATCCCGACGTGCTTCTGGTGGATGAGGTCTTCGGCGTCGGCGACGCCAATTTCAAACAGAAGTCACAAAAAGTAATGGAAGAAAAAGTGAAGTCCGACAAGACGATCGTAATGGTTTCCCACAGTTTGCCGCTACTGCAGCGCCTGTGTGATCGAATCCTGTGGATCGAGCGCGGGCAGACGCATCGAAGCGGAGACCCGGGCGAGATTCTGCCCGCATATCGCGAACATCTTCAACGCTCGAACGGTGCGGCATGACATGAAGACTCTGCTGATCATCGGCATGCACAGGTCTGGAACGTCTGCGGTGGCGCGGATCGTCAACATGCTCGGGTTCAACCTTGGGCCCAGTGAAAGCATGGGAGAGCCCTCGAGCGACAATCCCAAAGGCTTCTGGGAACAGCTGCCGGTTCGAAATCTCAATGATTTCCTGCTTCGGTCGGTGGGTGCTACATGGGACAATCCTCACAGCTTCGCGGTCGACAACCTGACCGAGCGAACGCGCTTCAACTTTTTCCGCCTTGCGGACCGCTTCGTCTCTAGGCTTCGCGGCGATGCGCCGTGGGCCATCAAGGACCCGCGCCTGAGTCTGACCATGGACGCATGGCGTCCGTTGCTCCAGGAGCCGGCCGTGTTGTTCGTTTACCGGAATCCGATCGAAGTCGCGGGATCGCTCCAGGCTCGAAACAACTTCCCAATCAGATACGGGCTTGCGCTATGGGAGAAATACGTTGTCGAGGCCCTGGAGAATTCGCGCGGGCTACCGCTGGTCACTGTCGACTACCAGGATATAGTTTCCGATCCTGTCGGAACGACCGGGCGGCTGGAAAAGCAGCTCTCGGAGTACTTTCCCGGAATGCTGACAGCAATTCCCGAGGACGATCTCCTGAAGTTCATCGACCCGGATCTCAACCACCAGCGCTCGTCGCCCGACGATACTCAGCTGGGTGTCTGCTTGAACGAGAGACAGCGGGAACTGGTCGCCGCACTTGAGCGGGCTGGTGCCGGCGACCTGAGAGAAATGTCTTTCAAGCTGTCAGAGGAATCTGACCGCCTGCTGCACGCTGCCGATGATCTCCGTGCAACCGAGCGCGTTCTGGCGTCGGGAGATTTGCCCGCCGGCGAGGGTCGTGAACGAGAGACCGGCGATCGAGATGACCCAGGTGGGTGGGTAGAAAACGTCGAGCAAGCTTCTGGGCGGTTCGCGGATTTCCTCCCCGAAGCCGAGCGCCTGCTGGAGTCGGTGGGTCGGGCGGGCGAGCAAGTCGAATCTTTCGAGTCGCGCCTGGCTTTGGTGGAGCGAAGAATGCAGGCGCAGGAGGAGGTTCTTGAAGAACAGCGCTACGCGCTGGAAGAAATGGAGAAACAGCTGGCATCGGACGTGTCGGTCCAGGGCGAAAAGCAGGCGGCAGCCAATTCAGCCCGTCGGGCGTACGAGGCTGCCGGCGAACTGCAGCAACTGCTGTCGGAGACCAGGAATAGCTGGCGTTGGAAAATCGGCAACGCAGCGGTACGGCTGGCGGAGATGCTGTTATTGCGAGGCAGGCCGATGTTGGCCGTGGATGCGATGGATGGTGGGTTGACGCGCCTCAAGACGCTATTGTCCGAGATTTCCGCACCCAACGCGGTCTCGCCCCACAACGAAGCCGATCACATCCTCGAAACCGACCAGCTCCGGATCCTGAACGAAATGCCGTCGTCGGGCCGATTCGATATCGTGATCTTTCCGATCATAGATTGGCACTTCAGAATCCAGCGGCCCCAGCATCTTGCGCGTGAACTGGCAAAGCGCGGACACAGGGTCTTCTATCTTACCGTTACACCAAGAGGTGGGGCCGTCGAGCCGGGATTCAGGCTTCTCGAGATGCCTGAGCCGGGGGTGTTCGTCTGTGAGTTGCAGGTCCGTCGGACCAAAAAATTCGATCTGTACGGGGGCAAGGTCTGGCCCGAAGACGTTGCGGAAATTCGCAGCGCCCTCGAAGCTCTCTGGCGAGCACATCGCATCGGTGAGTCGGTCAGCATCGTTCAGCACCCGTCATGGTGCAACGTAGTGACGGCAATACCAGCCAATTTCCTGGTCTACGACTGCATGGACCACCACGCGGGATTCTCGACGCATACGCCTGATGTGGGTCGCCATGAGCGCCAATTGCTGAAATCCAGCGATCTGGTTGTGGTGACGTCGGAATGGCTGATGAATCACCATTCCGACCACGGTCCGAGAATAATACGGAATGCGGCCGAGATCGAAAGATTTCTGCCACTGTCGAGCGTCGGAGCCAAAGCGAATCGCGAAACGCCCGTTGTCGGCTATATTGGCACGATTGCCGAATGGTTCGATCTTCGGCTGATAATCCAGAGCGCACGTAAATACAAGGACTGGAGGTTCGTCCTGGTGGGATCCACTGCCGGTTGCGATACGTCCGAAGCCGAGCGTGTGCCGAATATCGTGTTCGAAGGCGAACGCCCGTATTCACAAGTCGCTGACTACCTGAAAGACTTTGACGTCTGCGTGATTCCATTCAAGCTGAATGATTTGATCAAGGCGACGAATCCGGTAAAGGTCTACGAGTATCTGGCGGCAGGGAAGCCCGTTGTCGCCGTCAGGCTTCCCGAGCTGGAAATCATGCAAGACGTGATTCACCTGGCGCGCGACGAAGCGGAGTGGAACGATAAATTGCAGGTTGCAATGAATGAAACCGGCGACCGTGAATTGGTTGAGCGACGAAGCCTGTGGGCACGCGATCATAGCTGGGCCAGTCGCGCCGAGACGCTGGAAGCCGCTGTCGTGCAGGCACTGCCTCGCGTAAGTGTCATCATTCTGGCGTATAACAATCTCGCATTTTCTCGGGCATGTATTCGAAGTGTGTTGAAGCACACTCATTACCCGGACCTTGAAGTCATCATCGTGGACAATGGTTCTTCCGATGGGTCGGCCGAGTACTTTCAGGAAGTATGCGACGAGCACCGCTCGTTCAAGCTCGTCCGCAATGAGGAAAACCTTGGTTTTGCCGGGGGGAACAATATCGGCATGGAGAATGCTTCAGGCGAGATTGTCATATTGCTGAATAACGACACCTATGTTGCGCCTGGCTGGCTTTTTGCGCTTGTCGAAAAAATGGCCGAGCCGGATGGGCTGGACCTCGCTGGTCCGGTCACCAACAATATCGGAAACGAAGCCAGAATTGAAATCAGCTACGGCAACATGGAGGGCATGATCGACGCGGCAGTTGACTATACATGGCAGCATGCCGACGAGGTTCTGCCTGTCGAGAATCTGGCCTTCTTCTGCGTGGCGATATCCCGAAAGGTGATCGATAGTATCGGCTTGCTTGACGAGTCCTTTCAGGGCGGATTTTTCGAGGACGATGACTATTGTCGAAGAGCGGTCGAGGCCGGCTTCAAGCTGGGAATAGTCGAAGACTCATTCGTCCATCATCATCTATCGGCATCGTTCGACCAGCTTGGCAAGCAGCGCAAGCAGGAGATATTCGATGCAAACAAGGCTGTATATGAGAGGAAATGGGGCGAGTGGAAGCCGCATTCTCCCCGCGTTCAACGCTGATGGGCCAAAGTCGAATGGGTGAGTTTCATAGAAGCAATTTCCTTTCCGAAAACGGTCCGGAAAGCCGGCACGTGGTGCTCCACTATCACATCTTCAAGAATGCCGGTACAAGTGTGGACGCCATGCTGAGAGCATGTTTCGGCGACCAGTTCATGTCGGTCGACGGTCCTGTGCCCGAGTTCTTCATCAATCAGACCGAAGTCAATGTGATGATACGGAATCGAGCCCAGGTACAAGCACTGTCTTCACACCAGATTCGATTGCCGCTGCCGCGGGATCGTCGGATCGAATATCTGCCGATTATATTCGTCAGGCGTCCGGAGTTGAGATTGCAGTCGATGTGGCGGTTTCAGCGATCCAGAAATGATTCGCATCCTGCGACCGCGCTTGCGAAGCGCTTGGCGTTTCCCGAGTGGGTCAGGTTTCACCTGGAGGAACGCAGGAGTTCGCCGCTGCTTAACCAGCAGACGCTTCTTTTTTCGTTCCAGTACGATCAGCGAACGCCCGTGAACCACCCGGAAATCCTCGATCGGGCCATCGAGAATGTTCAGGATCTTTCATTCGTCGGAATCGTCGAACATTTTGAGGCATCGATGAGAATCTACGAGCGACTTTACCGGCCCCTTGTTCGTCAACTTGAATTCGACAGGGTTGCGGAACTGAACCGCTCGGCCGAGGAAGATCTTCCGGAAAAAGAAAAGATTGCAAGGATTGAAGAACAGCTGGGGTCCGGGCTTTTTTCGGAACTGTCTGAAAGAATGCGGCTGGACCTGGATCTCTATGAGCACTGCATGGGTTCTTTCGAACAGCTTCAGCGGGATCTCGACGTTGAAACCGCCTGACTCCGAGCCATGCATGGCACCGGAGTGGTTTGCGGCTCGGTCGATTCGGCAAGCCTGACGAGTCAGCCGATGAAGATCCTGGTAATTGCATACGAGTTTCCGCCAATCTGCTCGGCGCAGTCCCTGCGATGGCATTACCTGACGGCCGAACTGGCAGCAATGGGGCACTCCGTCAGAGTGATCACGACCGATTTCCGGATGGGCCGGGAACTTGCGCCAAAGCCGGATTCCCGAGTCGAAGTCTTCCGGAGCTTTCCGGGTCTGTTCGTGGGGACGGCGAACAGGCTTGAACAAAGGCTGGCTGCGGGCCGTCGGGGCGGGTCGGCGGCTGCGGCGCCGTCGAGCACTGCGGACGGTGGCCTCAGAGGAATCTACCGTCTGTCCAGGAAGGTGCTGGACCAGGTCGTGTTTCCGGACGTTCGGAGCGAGTGG
>MDTG01026872.1_pt1 | contig 35650 bp, 31 predicted proteins | sample 811421 | NCBI WGS metagenome assembly MDTG01 (sample SAMN05326645, study PRJNA326480) | marine metagenome | isolation source: seawater | place: Pacific Ocean: South East | collected 2011
AACGGCTTGCTTGTGCACCCAAAACTCACCTCTTCGAATTAAATTAGCGTTGAGTTTATCAAAAAATATACCTGATGTAGGGTAATATTTTATTGTATTTAGGAAGCAAATTGCTTCGTTAAATATCTGGATAAAAGTACAATTTTTTTGTGAACATCACTTTGCGATGTCGTATTGGCATCTGCTTCCTTACTAGACTGTACGGCAACCTGAAGGGCACACATGGCCAGAACGTCTTGTTTGTCTTTTACCGCATAGTTTTTTTCAAAATGATCTACCATTACGTTGAGGCTTTTTGCCGCTTCACGTAAAATGGCCTCTTCGCCTTCCGGAACACTTAGTGGGTAAACCCTATCGGCAATAGAAAGTTTAATTTTTTGCATCAGTCCTCTATTTTAATTTGTGCAATACATGCGTCAACTTCGTTTATTAACGTATCTATGTGATGTAAGGTGCGTTTTTTAGTTGCGGTATTGTCCGTTTTCATGCCTTGAACAACTTTTAGGGCCTCGTATTTTTCTTTCCACTCCTGTGCATCTTTTTGCTTTTTCTGAAATTTAGCTTGGGCTTCAATCAAGCTGGTTTCTAAAGTGGCTTTCGATTGCTGCAATTGACGCATTTTTTCAACCAACTCGTGGAGCTGATTTTCTAATTGATCCAAAACGGCAGTGGTGGAGTTGTCCATTTATATTATTTCCTTTCAAATGTACCTAAGCTGTTGACATTTCACAAATTCGAAGTCCCAATTTTGCATCATAATATTTTACCTTTGAAAACATGAAACGCTCAATCTTACTATATGCCTTATTGGCAATAAGCCTTGTTCATGCGCAGGAGTACCACTCTCCCGTTGACATTCCCGTGCAATTGTCGGGAACCTTTGCCGAGATCAGAGGGACACATTTCCACGCAGGAATTGACATCCGTACCCAAGGAAAACAAGGGTTGCCAATACGTGCCGTTGCAGACGGATATATTTCGCGTATTAAAATTCAACAAGGTAGATATGGAAAAGCATTATACATCAATCATCCCAACGGAGTAACAAGTGTTTATGCGCATCTGCAGCGATACAGCCCCGATATTATCCCACACGTTCGCAAAAAACAATACAGCCTAAAAAGTTACTCCATTGAATTTTATCCTAAACCTGACCAAATGCCCATTAAAAAAGGTGCACTTATTGGATATTCGGGGAACACAGGTTCGTCTTTTGGGCCCCACCTACATTTTGAACTCAGAACAACTGCAAACCAAATTCCTTTCAATCCACTACTTGCCAATGACAATATTGCTGATACGCGTAGGCCCATTATTGTTCAGCTTATTGGCTATCCCGTTGATGGCGTGATCAACAGGTCCGAGGAGCAGATTCAATTGGCCATTTCCAAAAAAAATGACAGTGTGTATGTTGCCGACACCATCAAAGCCATCGGAACAATTGGTTTTGGTATTGAGCACTTTGACAGGCAGGATGGAACTTTTTTTAAAAATGGTGCTTTTGAAATTGACGCCACTATCAACAGTACCCCACTATTTGAAATTCAATTTGACACTCTCTCATTTGACGACACCAGCGAAATGCACAAGTTGATTGACTATCCATTATATATAGAAACAAAAAAGAAGGTAATACAGCTATTTAATACCCATGAAACACCATTGGCTTTTGCCAATTACACAAACAACGGGCTTGTTGTTGTTGAAGCAGGAGCGCAGTTGACCTACACCATAAAACTGAGTGATATTGCGGGGAATAACATCTATTTGCAAGTGCCCATTGAAGGAAAAGCCGAAGAAGTTTGGGTGACAAAAAAATCTCCACTGCCCGGCAAAATGATTTATCCAAAAAGAGACTATATGTTTGAGTTGCATGATTTCAGCATATATGTAAACGCAAAAACCTTTAGCCAACCCACACCATTAAATATTGAAATGGATGTAGACACGCTCAAAATCTCTAACGATTACGTTTATTTTGAGAAGCCATACAGCCTAACATTGGAAAAAGAAAAAACACCCAAAGGGGCTTATTTGGCCTTAAAGCGCATTAAGGGCTGGGGGTTTTTAACAAATAAGAATGACAGAGGGCAGTTTTCGGCTAAGCTAAAAGGAACAGGATCCATAACACTGTTGACAGACAGCATTCCTCCAACGATTGTAGATCAAAAAAAAATCAGTGATCGTTGGATTTCGTTAGAGAAAGACATCCGATTTACGATATATGACATAGGTGCTGGCGTTAGTCGCTATGAAGGCTTCTTAAACGGAAAATGGATACTGTTTGAATACGAACAAAAGAGAAAAGAACTCATATTTCGTTTTAGAGATCCCATAAAACTCAAAAAAACAAAACACAAATTAAAGCTGATTGTTTGGGATAAAGTCGGCAACAGCACTACATTTGAGACAACGTTTTATCGCAAAGAATGAAAAAACTAGCGCTTGCTTTTCTTTACTACCTAAGTTGTCATTTCGTGCTGCATGCACAAAACACCACCCTACAAGGTATCATCACCAACGAAAGACAGGAGCCCATTCCCTATGTATCTGTAAGCACAAATACGGGCTTTGGTACCATCACAAACGAAAACGGCTTTTATCAATTAAACATACCAGCTGAAAATAAATTGGTCATTACCTTTTCGCATATTGCTCATGAAAAGGTTGTCATAACCATTAAACAAAAGCCCAATGCTGTTCAAGAGCTCCACCCTGTTATGAATACCAAACGGGCACAAATGGGCGAAGTGGTGGTCATGGGAAATCAATCCACAAAAATTAGCGGAGTTACCGTATTATCCCCTGAAACAATACGTAGCATTCCTGGAGCAAATGCAGGCGTTGAGAACCTGCTTTTAAGTCTACCGGGGGTAAATTCAAACAATGAACTCAGTACGCAATATGCGGTTAGAGGGGGTAATTACGATGAAAATTTGGTCTACGTAAATGGAATCGAAGTGTATAGACCAACACTTATTCGCGCTGGGCAGCAAGAGGGTTTAAGCTTTTTGAATCCTGATCTCATTCAACAAGTATCTTTTAAGGCCGGTGGCTTTGAAGCGCGTTATGGCGACAAGCTTTCCTCGGTATTGGATATTACTTATAAAACACCAACAAAAAAAGAGTTAAATGTAGATGCTAGTTTATTGGGAGGCGGCATAATCTACGGTAGCGCAAAGGAGAAGTGGTCGGCAATTGTAGGCGCACGTTATCGAGATAACCAATTGCTTGTAAACCAAAAAGAAACCAGTGCGCAATACCAGCCTTCATTTGTCGATTTACAGTCTTTTATTAGCTATCGAAAAAACGAAAAACTAAAATTTCAATTTCTGGGTGCTGTTTCTAGAAACACATATAATTATGCCCCCAAAACAAGGCAAACAAATTTTGGAACTGCTAGTGACCCACGTGCGCTATTGGTTTATTACGATGGCAGTGAACAAGACACTTTCCAAACCTATTTGGGTGCGTTAAAAACCACTTATCAGCCATCTGAAAACAATCAATATATATTGACAACTTCAATTTATCACACCCAAGAACAAGAGTATTTTGACATTATTGGACAATATTTACTTGGCACACCAAATACGGAAATTGGTTCGGAAGACTTAGGGAACATCTCCTTTGCGGAAGGCATTGGTAGTCAGCACACCCATGGAAGAAACGATTTTGATGCTTTGATAACATCCGTTAGTGTTTCAGCGAAACATCAGCGAGACAAACAGGGGCTTCGGTGGGGTGTGGCGCTAAAATCTGAAAATATACGTGATCGAATTGTGGAATGGGAAAAAATAGACTCTGCGGGCTTTTCCATACGCCCACCTAGTATTGTCGCTAAAAATAACCAACCCTATGAACCATTCGATGGTCCATTGACCTTGTTCAATAACATTAGGGCCACGCAACAAAGTACACTAAACAGAATTTCGGGGTATCTCCAATATAACAACCGCTTTTTGATAGGTAAAAAAATAGCATGGTTATCGGCTGGAATTCGTTTGCATCATTGGAACCTATCAAACTTTAGCAATTCTGGCAGTACGTTTATTAGTCCACGTGCTCAATTGAATTTTCAGCCTGTAAACAATCCCAATATGGTAACACGAGTGTCGGTTGGAAATTACACACAAGCGCCATTTTACAAAGAACTCAGAGGTATTGACGGGAAGATAAATCCATCCGTAAAGCCACAACAATCCATACATGCGGTAGTAAGTCAGGATCGAACATTTCAACTTTGGAAAAGACCGTTTGTTTTTAGGGCTTCGGCCTTCTATAAATACTTATGGGATGTTAATCCCTATACCTTGGAAAACGTCCGCATTCGATATGCTGCAAACAATGACACCAAGGCAAAAGTATACGGCGTGGATTTGCGGCTAAATGGTGAGTTTGTTCCCGGCACAGAGTCATGGGTAAGTGTGGGGCTATTGAAAGCCGTAGAGAATCAAAATAATCGCGGTGATATTGCAAGACCAACCGACCAAAGATTGAAATTTGCCATGCTCTTTCAAGACTATGTACCAAGGTTACCTTTCTTAAAAATGAACTTAAATTTGGTTTACAACACAGGCCTTCCAGGCGGTTCGCCCAGTTACGCAGATGCTTACAATTATCAAAACAGATTGCGCAACTACAAGCGTGCGGATATTGGTTTTTTATATGTGATAAAAGACGATACCCGCTTTAGAAATACCTTTCGCGCTTTTGAAGAGCTTGAGGTTGGGGTTGAAATATTCAACCTATTCAATGTACAAAATGCTATAACCAATACTTGGGTAAGAGATGTATATACACAGCGTCAACTCGCAGTAGCCAATTATATGACGCCACGTGTATTCAATATAAAAATCAAAGCAAGACTTTAGCTTTTTGCGTAGTCAACAAGTATAGCAATAAGCCTGTCAATTTCTTTTTTAGTGTTGTATGCCGAAAAAGAAAAACGCAAAGACGGCGCTTTGTTTTGTTCGGCAGATAGCAAGTTTTGCAACACATGGGAACCTCCTTCGCTACCCGACTGACAAGCACTACCCTTGGAACAACACACCCCCTGTAAATCAAGATTAAAAGCCAAGAGTTTTGCTTTTTTCTCATCCATCGGCAAACGGGCATTCACAATTGTATAAGTGCTTTTTTTAATATCGCCAGAAGCACCATTAAATGTTGTGCCAGGAAATGCGGCTTGTAGTTGATCGAGACAATAAGTTTTTAATTCCTTGAGATACAAAGCATCCGCCTCCATGCGTTGATATAAGACGTGAAAGGCTGTTTCCATACCAACAATATTGTGAACGGCTTCTGTACCAGCACGCATTCCACGTTCTTGCGAACCACCTAAAATTATACCGCTTAAACCCGTATTTTTTTTTATGTATGAAAAACCAATGCCCTTGGGGCCGTGAAATTTGTGTGCAGAAGCAACAGCAAAGTCTACCGGAAGCGAACCAAAATCCAAGGGAAAATGTCCAATGGATTGAACGGAGTCTGTATGAAACAAAGCATTGTGCGCGTGACATAGGTTCCCAACAGCTTCAAGGTCTAATAGGGTCCCTACCTCATTATTGACGTGCATTAGACTCACCATTTTCTTTTCATCACTATTGCGCAATAAGCGCTTTAAATCGTCCATGTCGGGCAAACCACTGGGAAGTACTTTTACCAAGTCTAGATGTATTTGACCTTGCTTGGCCATATGTTCTAGGATGTGAAGCACTGCGTGGTGTTCAATTGGAGAACTTATGAAGTGGCGTATCCCCAATTGATGAGAAGCAGCATGCATCACAGTGTTATCGCCCTCAGTTCCTCCAGAAGTGAAAATGATTTCTTTGGGTAAAACACCCATTTGCTTAGCGATATATTTTCGTGCAGACTCAACCTTGGCTTTTGCAGAACGCCCTGCCGCATGAACAGAAGAAGGATTACCAAAGTCTTCATGTAGCGTATCACGCATGGCTTCGATTACTTCAGGATAAATTGAAGTAGTCGCAGCGTTATCAAAATATATCAAATCCATAAAACTATTTTGGCTCGTAAGTTTTAAGTGTTGATATTATAATGTTAGAACAATCTAATAATTGACTCTCGTTTATCACCAATGGTGGTGCAAAACGGATGATATTTCCATGTGTGGGTTTAGCCAATAATCCATTATCTTTCAAAGTCATACAAATATTCCACGCAGTGTCACTTTCGGGGCTATCGTTAATAACAATAGCATTAAGTAGACCCCTACCACGTACCAAAGTCACAATATAACTTGATCGGATATAGTTGTTCATTTGATCTCTAAAAATCTTGCCAAGTTTTCGAGCATTTAATGCGAGCTCTTCGTCTTGAACAACTCGAAGCGCTGCCATAGCCACAGCTGCAGCAATTGGATTTCCTCCAAAAGTAGACCCGTGTTCACCAGGCTTAATACACATCATAACTTCGTTATCAGCTAAAACTACTGAAACAGGAAAAAATCCACCTGAAAGTGCTTTTCCTAAAATTAAAATATCTGGTCTAGCTTCTTCATAATCTGTCGCTAACATTCTACCAGTTCGAGCTATACCAGTTTGAACTTCATCAGCAATAAACAAAACATTGTATTTATCACAAAGTAATCTAATCCCAGATAAATAACCTTCATCTGGAACCACAACTCCGGCTTCACCTTGAATAGGCTCGACCATAAACGCACAAACGTTAGGGTCTTTAAATTCAGCTTCTAATGCGTCTAAATCGTTATATGGAACTAATTCGTAACCAGGCATATATGGCCCAAACCCTTGATAAGAGACAGGGTCATCAGAACTTGAAATAGCAGCTAAAGTACGCCCCCAAAAATTACCTTTCGCAAAAATAATTCGTGCTTTATTTTCGGGAATATTTTTTTTTATGTATCCCCATTTACGGGCCAATTTATTAGCTGTTTCACCTCCTTCAACTCCAGTATTCATGGGAAGAACTTTATCATAACCAAACAAATTTGTAATGTAAGCCTCAAATTCACCAAGAACATCGTTGTAAAAGGCTCTGGAAGTTAGTGTTAAACGTTTAGCCTGATTAGTTAATGCTGCTAATATTTTAGGGTGACAATGCCCTTGATTAACAGCAGAATAAGCAGACAAAAAATCATAATATTTTTTTCCTTCAACATCCCATACAAAAACACCACTACCCTTAGATAGAACAACAGGCAGGGGTTGATAATTGTGTGCGCCATGCGCATGCTCAAGTTCTATGAATTGTTCGGTGAGTTTTATGTCAATTTCCATATTAAACAAAAATACGGAAGCCTCAGTAAATAAAAAAGTTATAACAATGGTTCGTATATTTTATCAATAAAAAAATCAATAATTTATATCCTGTTCTAGGGACTTGAATACGATATCCATTGGTAAGGGTAAGAGTATACTACATATTTCTATGGGTGGTTAGAGTAGCAATAATTTTAATAATGGACGTACGACTTAAACAGAAGAAGATGTGCCAGGGAAATTTTTTTTATTTCAAGTAGTGGTTTTGCTATTAAAATATGTCCCCTTTTTTATGAAATTTTAGTACAATTTCTGTTTTGTGAGTACCCTTATGTGTATTATACACAATATTTTATAAATTTAAAATAAAATCGACACTAGATTTTTAAGAAATGGTAATACGTTAATTAATCGGACTTAAGTAGCCATTAAAACAACTGAAATAATAAAAATCGTACACTTGTCATTGTTTGTGCGCACAAATTTGAATAATTAATGAAACGTATAACAAGTACACAAAATCAAGCCGTCAAAAACATTGTTGCTTTACAGTCAAAAGCTAAAGCAAGAAAAGAGACCAAAAGCTTTGTAGTAGAGGGCTTAAGGGAACTACAATTGGCGTTTACAGTTGGCTTTGAAGCAATGCATATTTATTGGTGTCCGGAAATTTTAGTAGAAGTAGCATTTAAAAACTGGATAGGAAAATTCAATCTCGATACAGAAATTAAAGCCGTTTCAACGGATGTATATCGCAAAATGGTAGTGCGCGATACCACTGAAGGAGTTTTAGGCGTTCTTAAGCAAAAAGATGCTAAACTAGAAAATTGGCAACCAAAAAGCAACAGCCCTTTTATATTGGTTTTGGAGTCAATCGAAAAACCTGGGAATTTAGGCGCCATACTGCGCACTGCTGACGCGGTAGGCGTAGATGCGGTGATTATCAGCGACCCGCATACCGATATTTACAATCCAAATGTGATTAGGTCGAGCGTTGGTGGTTTTTTCTCTGTATTAACATTTGTCTGCGAAAACAATCAAGCCAAAGATTTTTTAAAAAAATTTAACATCTATATTTATACGGCTTCACTCCAAAAAAGCGTAAACTACGCAGTAGCAGATTTTACCAAAGCAACAGCATTGGTAATGGGAAGCGAAGCAAAAGGGTTAAGTCCATTTTGGCAAAAAGAAACCACGGCCGTTAAAATACCTATGCTGGGTCATGTTGACTCCTTAAACGTTTCAGTAGCTACAGCTGTATTGGCTTATGAAGTTGTGCGTCAACGCAAATCGTAAATTTTGTATATTTAACTATGCAAATTTCAGAAGTTAACGAGAATGCCATAATTGCACAGGAATATAAAAACTTACTACGGGACACCTATCAATCGTTGACGGCAGAGGACAAGAAACTCATACGGCTGGCTTTTGACACAGCAGTAGATGCCCACAAAGACCAAAGACGCAGAAGCGGCGAACCCTACATTATGCATCCCATCGCTGTGGCACAGATAGTTGCCGATCAAATTGGATTGGGTGCTACATCCATAGCCGCAGCCCTACTCCACGATGTGGTAGAGGACACTTCCCTGACTCTTGACGACATAGCCCTTATGTTTGGTGACACCGTCGCAAAAATTGTTGATGGACTTACCAAAATATCAAAACTCTCAAAAGACAAGCGCGTTTCCGTTCAGGCAGAAAATTTTAAGAAAATGCTGCTAACCATGAATGATGACGTCAGGGTTATTTTGATAAAAATTGCAGACAGGCTTCACAACATGGCGACCTTAACCGTCATGCCAGAAGAAAAACAAGTACGCATTGCTTCTGAAACGCTTTACATCTATGCACCTTTGGCACATCGTATTGGCATGTTTAACATAAAAACACAGCTAGAAGACTTAGCCCTTAAGTACACAGAGCCTGAAGTATACAACGACATAGAAATAAAAATAAAGGAGAGCGAAGAGGAACGACTTAGCTACATAAAGAATTTCACAAAACGACTTCAAAAGCACCTAAGTAAAGAGCGCATTAGTTTTAAAACAGAAGGTCGCTTCAAAAGTGTGTTTTCCATTCGCAGAAAAATGCAGATCAAAAACAAAAGGTTTGAAGAAGTTTTTGATCGTTATGCTGTGCGTATTATCTATAAATCAACGCCAAAACAAGAAAAGTTTCTGGCTTGGAAAATTTATTCCATCGTTACCGACCATTTCCAACCTAATCCCATGCGATTGCGTGATTGGATTTCTTCACCTAAATCAACGGGCTATGAAGCCTTGCACATCACGGTTGTTGGACCAGGTGGCAAATGGGTCGAAGTACAAATCAGATCGGAGCGCATGCACGAAATTGCTGAAAAAGGATACGCAGCTCATTTTAAATACAAGCACGGTAACAAAGACGAAGGCGGCATGGAAAGCTGGCTAAACCGATTGCGTGACGTTTTAAAATCAGAGGATACTGATGCCGTGGACTTTGTCAAAGACTTTAAACTCAATTTGTATGCGAGTGAGATATTCGTGTTTACCCCCAAAGGAGACTTACGATCCTTGCCCAAGGGAGCCACACCTGTAGATTTTGCCTATTCCATTCACAGTGAAGTGGGTGACAAAACGCGTGGCGCAAAAGTGAATGGCAAGATTGTACCGCTTAATTATGCATTAAACAGCGGCGACCAAGTTGATATTATTACTTCAGAATCTTCATTGCCCAGTGCCAATTGGCTTGATTTTGTGATCACCTCAAAAGCGCGTTCAAGTATTCGTACCTCGTTGCGAGCAGAAGAAAAAGCCATTGCCACAGAAGGCAAGGAACTTTTAAGGCGTAAACTGCGTCATATGAAATTTAAGTTTAGTGATCGGATTATCAATGCGATGGTGTCTTACTTTAAACTCAAAACCAGTCTGGATTTATATTACCGAATTGGTATTGGCACCATTGACAATAAGATGTTAAAGAAGTTTGCCGCTGAAGAAAACAATCGTTTTTACCAACTCTTTAGAAGACGTCCCTCTGACCGGCTTAAGAAAGAAAACCTCGACGGTAGTGAAATTTCAAGTTTCTATGATATGTTGGTTTTTGGCAAAGACCAAGAAACCCTCAATTATACGTTAAGCCCTTGTTGCAACCCTATTGCAGGTGATGATGTATTTGGATTTGTCTCTATTAATGAAGGTATTAAGGTGCATAAAAACGAATGTCCAAACGCCATCAGCTTGCGATCAAATTATGGCTACCGTATTTTAAGTGCCAAGTGGATAGATTCCTCAAAAGGATTCTTTACTGGCAATATCCGCCTTTCAGGTATTGATCGAATAGGGCTTGTCAACGAGGTTACCAACCTCATTTCAAATGCCCACAACGTGGATATTACACAAATAAAATTTGACACAGAAAAAGGAACGTTTTCTGGAGAAATAAGACTACACGTGAGACATGCCTCCACGCTGTACATGTTAATTAATAAACTTGAAAAAGTTACTGGGATTGAGAAAGTGGTTCGGGATTGAATTCGGTTGCTTATATTTGATTTTTTATTTTACTATATGAAAAATGAATTCGAAATCGTAAAAAGTGTTTTTATCCAGTTTTTGGATAGCAACGGGCATAGAAAAACTCCTGAACGCTTTGCTATACTCGAGGAAATTTACTTAAGCGATGAGCATTTTGATATCGAGTCGTTATATATCATGATGAAAAACAAAAACTACAGGGTAAGTCGCGCAACGCTCTATAATACAATTGAATTGTTGCTGGCATGTGGCTTGGTTCGAAAGCACCAATTTGGCCTACAACACGCCCAGTATGAAAAGTCATATTTTGACAAACAACACGATCACGTAATTTTAACAGACACTGGCGATGTAAAAGAGTTTTGCGATCCCCGTATTCAAGCCATAAAACAAACCATAGAGGAGGTTTTTGATATTGACATACACGCACATTCTTTATACTTTTATGGAACCAGAAAAAACGCTAACTAATCATTCATGGCCATTGATTTACTGCTAGGCTTACAGTGGGGCGACGAGGGAAAGGGCAAAATTGTTGATGTGCTTACAAAAAATTACGACATCATTGCCAGATTCCAAGGCGGACCCAATGCAGGTCACACGCTAGAATTTGACGGAATTAAGCACGTATTACACACTATACCATCTGGTATCTTTCATCCTACTGCCACCAACTTGGTTGGAAACGGTGTGGTAATTGACTCTGTTATCTTCAAGCAAGAGTTAGACAACTTGACTCCTTTTGACATAAATATCAATAAGTCGCTGTTGGTTTCCAGGAAAGCACACCTTATTCTTCCGACACACCGCCTTCTTGATGCTGCTTCTGAGCTAATGAAAGGGAAAGCAAAAATTGGATCTACGCTCAAAGGTATAGGCCCAGCCTATATGGATAAAACAGGTCGTAATGGCATACGGGTTGGCGATATTGAATTAGCAAGCTGGAAAACAAAATATAAAACACTTCGCAACAAACATTTGGCCATGGTTGCCAACATGAAAGTCGAACTTGAATTTGATATGGAAGTCCTTGACAAGGCATTTTTTGAAGCGATAGACTTTCTAAAATCGAATATTTCATTTGTTGACAGCGAACAATACTTAAGCGTTGCACAAAAAGAAGGTAAGCATATTTTAGCCGAAGGGGCGCAAGGTTCGCTTTTGGACATTGACTTTGGCACCTATCCATTTGTTACCTCATCCAATACGACCGCCGCAGGTGCATGCACTGGGCTGGGCGTTGCGCCAAATAAAATCGGAGAGGTTTACGGCATTTTTAAAGCATATACCACACGCGTGGGAAGCGGTCCTTTTCCAACGGAACTTTTTGACGAAATCGGCGAAACAATTGGGCGTGTAGGTCATGAGTTTGGCGCTACTACAGGCCGTTCGCGACGTTGTGGCTGGCTGGATTTAGTTGCACTCAAATACGCTGTTGAAGTCAATGGCGTCACACAACTTATAATGATGAAAGGCGATGTACTTTCTGGCTTTGATGAGCTCAAGGTTTGTGTGTCTTATGACTACAGAGCCAAAAACATTCAGCACCTACCCTACTCCCTAAACGCAGAAGAGTTAAAACCGCATTACTCCTCATTACCGAGTTGGGAAGAAGACCTTACCAAAATGCGCACTGAAGACGAACTTCCAAAAACTTTTATGGACTATGTTGCGTTTATTGAGGCCTATGTAGAAAGACCCATTAAGATTGTTTCTGTAGGTCCAGATAGAAATCAAACCATCTTCCGCCCGTCTTAAAATAAACACATGAGAGCCGTTCTCTTTTATTGTTTATTGCTGTTATCCATATCTAAAATATGGGCACAGGAAAAAGAAATAGAAATTCGTCAAGCGGGCTCCTTCCAGCTAGATGAAGAAAACTTTCCAGGAGCAAATATCTTAAAGCGCAGTGCTACCAAGCAGGTACATCTGGTGCATCAAGATATGGACGTTTGGTCTGACAAGGCGTTTTTTTATAAAAAAGAAAACAGGTTTGACGCTTTTGGCAACGTTCGTATCGTTCAAGGAGATAGCTTGGTACTCACAAGCAAGTCCGTTAATTACTATGGTAAAATAAAATTAGCAGTTGCAAAAGAACAGGTTGTACTTGACAACAAGGAAATGATGCTCAAAACCGATACGCTTTATTTTGACAGAATTAAAAGCATCGCCTACTACCCCGCTGACGGAACGGTCTATGACAGCCTGACAAATATTAATAGCAAAAGAGGTACTTATATTTCTGACGCTAAAAAATACAAGTTTGAAAATAACGTAGTGGTCACCAATCCAGATTTTACATTGACCTCTGCGCGTATGGATTTTTACACCGAAACAAAACACGCTTTTTTTTATGGTGCTACCACAATCATTGGAGAGGATTATATGGTGCGTTGTAGTGAGGGCTTTTACAACACGGATAAAAAAGAAGGCTATTTCAAGAAAAATGCATCTATTGATTATAACAATCGGAATATCATTGGGGACAGCATCTATTTCAACGATACGAAAAAATATGCGTCAGCCACCCAAAACATTCGTATAACCGATACCATAAACAACTCCTTTATCACTGGAAATTACGGGCAAGTGTTCAAGGAAAAAGACTCGGCCATGGTAACACATCGCGCGCTTGCCATTAATCTCGTTGAACTAGACTCACTGTTTATTCACGCAGACACTCTTATTGCTACGGGCCCACCTGAACAACGCATCATACGCGGGTTTCACGGTGTGCGCATATTCAAAGAAGATTTGAGTGGAAAAACAGATTCCATATACTTTAATCAAACGTCTGGACGTGCAAAACTCATTAGACGCCCAATCAGCGACCGTGATTTGCAATATTTGACTCCACAAGAAATTGCGGATCGCAATCCTATATTATGGTCAGATGAAAGTCAAATGACAGGAGATGAAATTCACCTAACCATTGACAATGAAAAAGAGGTATTAGACTCCTTGCTAATTTATAACAATGCCTTTGTCATTGAGCAAGACAGTTTAGACGCAGCTAATTTTAATCAAATCAAAGGACTTCAGCTCAAAGGAAAATTCAAAGGGAAAAGTCTCGAAACGGTTGATGTTATTCAAAACTCCGAAATGGTGTATTATTTATACGATGACCAGACCCTAGAGCTAACAGGAATCGATAAGGCCATTTGTAGTGCCTTGCGCTTGGACTTTGTAGAAAGTGGCATAGAAAAAATTACTTTTTTCACAAATCCTGACGGCGTCGTTTATCCACCCCAAGACCTGCCTGAAAACACCAGACAATTGCTCGGTTTCACATGGCGAGAAGACGAAAGGATATACAGCAAAGAGGACTTATTTCACGGCACAGATCTCGAGAACTTCAGCATCAATGTTAAGTCGGCAGAAATAAAAGGAATTCCAATAGAATTAAAAAGATAGTTACAATGGCTTCACTTGCATCGTTATTTAAAGATTTCCAAGCGCAAACGACTACATACCCAATGGGGCTTGAAATTGTGAATGCGAAGGGATGCTATTTATACGACAACAATAAAAAGAAGTACTTGGATTTAGTAGCAGGTGTATCTGCTTGTAGTTTAGGGCATCGTCACCCGGCTGTTGTACGTGCCGTCAAAAGACAATTAGGCAAATACCTCCACGTGATGGTCTACGGGGAGTTTGTTCAAAAAGAGCCCGTATTACTAGCTAAGTTACTGGCCGATCATTTACCACAACAACTTAACACAACTTATTTAACAAATTCTGGAACTGAGGCTATTGAAGGTGCATTAAAATTAGCCAAGCGCGTAACCGGCCGAGCTGAAATAATTGCTGCAAATAAAGCCTATCACGGAAATACCATGGGGGCGATGAGCGTAATGGGCTATGAATTGCGCAAGAGCGCCTACAGACCTCTTATTCCAGGCACACGTTTTATTGAATTTAACAATCACGAGGAACTTGAAAAAATAACCAGCCAAACAGCTGCCGTTATTCTGGAAACCATTCAAGGGGGTGCTGGTTTTATTCTGCCTGAAAAAGGCTATCTGAAAAAAGTTAAAAAACGCTGTGAAGAAGTTGGCGCCATGCTTATTCTTGACGAAATCCAACCGGGAATTGGACGCACAGGTAAGTTATTTGCCTTTATGGACCACGACGCAGTACCTGATATTTTGGTCATCGGAAAAGGGCTTGGGGGCGGGCTTCCTGTTGGCGCTTTTACCGCAGACCAAAAACACATGGCGCAGCTTAAAGAAGCGCCTTCGCTTGGTCACATTACTACTTTTGGTGGAAATCCGGTTATTGCCGCAGCCTGTAGAGCGACCCTTCAAACCATTCTTAAGAGTAGTTTGATGGAGGACACACTTAAGAAAGAAAGGCTGTTTAGAAACCTACTTGTTCACCCCAAAATCAAAGCAATTAGAGGTAAGGGGCTTATGCTTGCGCTCATCATGAGCGACGCTAAAACTGCACAAACATTGGTGAAAAACTGCATAAATGAGGGGGTTTTACTCTTTTTTCTACTATTTAAACTCACCGCCGTACGTATCTCTCCTCCGCTAACCATCTCTGAAAAACAAATTAAAAAAGCGTGTAGCACCATCATCAAAGTGCTCAATCAAATGGAATGTTGATTACTTTGTTAAAAATTGAATTAACAACCCTTCGTTAACGTGAACTTCAATTTTTAAATTTAGATCAATAATCGAGCTATGCAGTTTCCATTTGGTGATTTTTCAAAATTCCCCGTTTCGCGGTTTGAGTCAATGCTCAAAACAAACAAAGTACAATTTTTTGATGCGTCGGAATTTGAAGAGATTGGACAGCATTACATTGACGCTGCCAACCTGAGCATGGCAAAAAAAGCTATCGAGGTTGGGCTCAAACAACACCCTGACGCAACAGAACTTACCCTTCTTCTTATTGAATACCATACCCTAACAAACGCATACGAAGAAGCGCGTATTTTGGTAGAGAATTTGATAGCTGTCGAACCCTTTAATCCTTATGCTTTTCAACATTTGGCTGTGATACAGTCAAAGTCTAATAAGCATCAAGAAGCCATCGAGTCGCTCAAAAAAGGCCTAATGTATACAGAAACCAAGTATGAGTTTCATGCGCTCATGGCCATGGAATACCTCTACCTAGACGCTTTTTTTATGGCAAAAGAGTATTTCATCAAATGCTTGGAGGAGGAAGTTACAGATAATCATGCCCTGTATAACATCATTTATTGCTTTGAGTCTTTAGAAGATGTTGATGGTGCCATTGCCTATATGAATGAGTTTTTGAATAAAGACCCATATAACGAGGTAGCATGGCATCAACTGGGAAGGCAGTATTTGGCCAAACAAATGTATGAGCAGGCCATTACGGCTTTTGACTTTGCGGTTATTTGCGACGACACCTTTATTGGCGCATACCTAGAGCTAGGCAAAGCATTGGAACAATTGGGACGTTATAACGAAGCAATTAATCACTACGAGATTACCCTCAGTATTGATGACCCAACAGCTTTTGCACTGCTGCGTATCGGAGCGTGTCACCTAAAGTTAAAAAACGATGAGCTGGGTATTAAGTTCCTAAAAAAAGCCATTCACGAAGACCCACTACTAGACAAAAGTTGGTTGACTTTATGCGGGCACTATATGCGCAATAAATCCTATGCAAAAGTATTACACTACATCAAAAAGGCAGTGAAAATTGACAGTTGTCATGCAAAATATTGGCGTTTATATGCACAAGCAAATAAAGCATTGGGTTTCTTTAAAGAAGCAAATCTAGCACACGAGCGTTTGGTAAATCTTGGAAACTACGAACTGCAAACTTGGTTAGATTGGGCTGGCGTCTTGTTACAATTGCAAGACTACACCAAAGGCATTGAGGTCTTGCGGCAAGGCTTGGAGTTCCATCCCGAAAATAGTTCCCTAAACTATATGCTGGCTGGTTTTTATATGATGGAAGCAAAGGCAAATGAAGCGTCATTTTTTCTTAAAAACGCCTTTGCTATCAATCCAAATGAACTGGATGTTTTATATGAAACCTTTCCAGCTTTGAGGGCATCAGTTTTGGTGAAAGACACCTTATCAATTTCATAGTACGCTTTACGCTTGATTGCGTAATTTTACATACCAACACAAAATCCTAATGAAGCAGTCCGGGCAAGAAAATATTGTATTCTATCTAAAAGGTTTAGCCATGGGCGCAGCCGATGTAGTTCCCGGCGTTTCGGGAGGCACCATTGCACTAATCACCCACATCTATGAACGTCTTATCCTTGCCATTGATGGTGTCTCTGTAGAGCTAGTTATTCAGCTCTTTGGTACCAAAAGAAAGGAGGCTTGGAAAGCTATAGATGGTTCTTTTCTACTTCCATTAGTATTGGGAATTGCTACAAGTATTTTACTTCTTAGCGGATTGATAGAATGGTTGCTTCACTACTATCCTATTCCACTTTGGGCCTTTTTTTTTGGGCTAATCTTAGCAAGTGCTTTTGTCTTAAAAAACAGCGTAACCAAATGGAATATTACTGCTTTAGCTGCGATGGTAATAGGTGTTTTTGTTGCTTTCGGAGTGGGTCTGGTTACCCCCAATACAGGCTCTGAGAGTCTATTGTACCTTTTTTTATGTGGCGTTCTTGTTGTTATGGCCATGATACTGCCCGGTATTTCAGGCGCTTTTATTCTAATACTTCTAGGGGCTTACGAAACAGCGCTTGACGCAGTGGATAAATTAAAGAATTTTGAACTTGAGGGATTAGTCGTTTTTTTAGTAATGGGTACAGGTGGTGTGGTGGGCCTTAAAGCCTTTGCAAAAATACTGCGTTGGCTGTTTACCCAACACAAGAATATTGTTTTGGCTGCAATGACTGGCTTTTTACTTGGCTCATTGTACAAGGTGTGGCCTTGGAAAAAAGTAACTTCTTACTACACCAACAGCGATGGCTTGGCAGAACCGCTCACAACAACAATTGTTTTGCCTGAATTGTCTAATCCCGAAGCACAAGTATTGTTGGCCTTTGTAGCCTTTATAACGGCATTATGTTTGTTGTTTTTTTTAGAGAAATTTAGCACTAATAGCCATGGCTAACCGATCATTATCAGATTATAGTTTATTGATCCTCAAAGGGATTGCTATGGGTATTGCCAATAAAATACCAGGGGTTTCTGGCGGTATCGTTGCTGTAGTTACAGGCTTTTATGAAGAACTTATTTTTTCTTTTCAACGCCTAAACTTTAAGGCAGTTTTACTCTTGTTTAGAGGGCGTTTTATAACTTTTTGGAAGTATGTTAATGGGTCTTTTTTAATCGCCTTGTTTGTTGGGGTTATATTAAGTTATTTTACCTTATCCCTTTTGTTAGACGCAGCACTGACGTCCTATCCGTTAAATGTGTGGGCCCTGTTTTTTGGTTTGGTTTTGGCATCTGCGCTAATCTTATATCGAGACTTTAACAATTGGAATAAAAAAAACATGCTGCTTGGCATCATAGGACTTGGCGTTGGTGTAGGCCTGAGCGTCTTATCTCCGTCTGCTGAAAACACCAACCTACTCTTTATTTTCTTGTGTGGATATTTGAGTATCATAGGCATGACCTTGCCCGGCTTATCAGGGTCGTTTTTACTTATCCTAATGGGCAATTATTCTCTCTTGCTGGTAGACAGTGTGAATTCCTTAGGCAGATACATCATAAGCCCTTTTAGTGCTATTGAGGTACTCCCACAAGACGAGACTTACGCCCTTATGTTTGCTGTATTTCTCGCCGGATCGTTAATAGGTATCAGCAGCCTTTCAGCATTGATTCATAAAATACAGCAGCGTGCTAAGGATGAATTGCAAGCCGTATTGATAGGATTTGTTTTTGGGTCGCTTTTTATTCTTTGGCCTCCGAATAGAATTACTAATTTTACAAATACAAACAGTTTAACAGACACCACCTGGGCTGTTTTTTGGGGTGCCGTGGGATTAATTACTGTGTTTGCACTTGATTATTATGAGCGAAAAAAATAAGATGCGTTTTGGACTTTTAGGTAAGGACATAGACTATTCCTTTTCAAGAGCATATTTTGCTGAAAAGTTTCGAAAAGAGAGGCTTCATAATTGCTTCTATGAAAACTTTGATATGGCCGATTTAACAAATTTTAAAATGGTTCTACAAACACCCCAACTTAAAGGATTGAACGTTACCATTCCATACAAAGAAGAGGTGATGCCCTTTCTCGACAATTTAGATGAAGTTTCAAAAGCCATAGGTGCGGTGAACACAATTGTGTTCAACAAAGACGGTACCACAACGGGATATAACACAGATTATATCGGTTTTCAAAAAAGCATTGCACCCATTATTACAGCTGAAATTAAAGCGGCATTGGTACTAGGTACTGGTGGTGCATCTAAGGCAGTGGTGTGTGGTTTGCAGAAAATGGGAATTGACACCCAATATGTTTCAAGAAAAAAAGGAAGCGGTAACCTAACCTATGAAGCATTATCAGAAAAGGTTTTGGAAAAGCACAAGTTAATTGTGAATTGCACGCCTTTAGGAACCTATCCTAACATACTTCAAAAACCAAATCTCAATTACGATCAACTGACAAGCAAACATGTGCTGTTCGATTTAATTTATAATCCTACAGAAACAGCCTTTATGAAAGCAGGTAAAAAAGCTGGCGCCAAGGTTCAAAATGGCGAAGATATGCTGGTGTTACAAGCTGAAGCCTCATGGCGCTTGTGGAATGTGTGATTTTTTTTGAGTGGTATACTATAAATTGTATATTCGAATTGATTTAAATCATGACTATGTTGGACAAAACCGACAACGATTTGCCAAAAGCAAAGGACGAAAACGTAAGTTACGAAGCTTCCATCCCCATTACCAAAAAAGAAGATGAAACCGCTGAAATACCAACTGAACCAAGTGTTGAAGCAGTAACAGGGAAACAAGCCAAAAAGGACGAGCCTAAAACTGAAAAGCAGCAAGAACAAGTAGTTGAAGCTACAGTTGAGTCAACCAAAGCAGTGGCTGATGCTGACAAAACCAAACAAGCAGACGAATCATCGGATGAAGATATTGCAGTTGAGACGCAAAGCAAGGAGCAGAAGTTCGAAGGCATGGACCCAAAGGAAATTCTAGCGTATTTTTCCGAAGCTTTAGGCAGCAAACCCATACAAAGTCTAAAAGGAACCGTAGACGCTTTGAGCAAGGCCTTTGAAAAAGAAATGGCTACCCTTAAGGGTTCCCAAAGACAGGCTTTTATTGAAGAAGGGGGCAATCCAAATGCGTTTTATTTCAACCCACCTATACTAAAAGATTTCAATAAACTTGTTCGTAGGTACAAATCCGACAGAGTCACATACTACAGAAGCGTTGAGGAAAAACAGCAAAAAAGTCTTGAGCAGAGACTAGCACTTATAACAGAATTAAAAGGACTTATAAATATCAATCAAGACATAAACGCTACCTACAAGCAATTCAAAGATTTACAAAGGCGTTGGAAAGAAACAGGGCAAGTGCCTAGAATGGAGGCTAACAATGTTTGGAAAACATACCATCACCACGTGGGGCATTTTTATGACTTCTTGCATCTAAACAGAGAACTACGTGAGTTGGATTTCAAATTTAACTTAGAACAAAAGTTAAAAATTTGTGAACAAGCAGAGGCATTGGCAAGTATGGAAGATATTCTAAAGGCTTTTCGTCATCTGCAAACACTACACAAAAAATGGAAAGATGAACTTGGACCTGTAGACAAAGAACACAGCGAAGAGGTTTGGCAAAGATTTAGTGATGCCACGAAAATTGTTCATGAAAAAAGAAGATATTTTATCAAGAATCAGGAAGAAATCTTTGAGGAAAATCTTGTCAAAAAAAGAGCTATCCTATCTCAAATGGAAGAACTATTAGCCAAAGAATTTAATACCAAAACCAATATTAATAATTTCTCGAAAACCTATGATGGACTTCGTGAAGCATTCTTTGCCATTGGCAAGGTGCCCGAGAAAAAACGCAATGCGCTTTGGTCAGCTTTCAAAAAAATATCAAACCAGTTTAGCAAAAAAAGAAACCGCCTATATAAGTCGCTAAAGAAAGAGTATGCGGTTAATGTAACCAAGCGCAAAGCACTTATTGAGGAAGCCGAAATCTTGAAAGATCAAACCAATCACAAAGAAACAACACCAAAAATCATTGCGCTGCAAAAGGAATGGAAAGTAGCTGGTCCGGTGCGAAAAGAAGACTTTATTAAGCTCAATGAGCAGTTTAGAGCCTTGTGTAATGCATATTTTGAGAAAAAAGACGCCAATCGCAATCAGCAAAACGAAAAACAGAAAGCAAACCTTCAAGAGAAAATAACACTGTTAACATCGTTGAAAGAATTGATTTCATCGGATGATAAGCCCATTGAAAAAGACATTGACAACATGATTTCACAATGGAATGCTATTGGCTTTATCCCAAGAAATAAAATGGGCGTAAATCAAGACTTTTTTACCTTGGTTGACAAAGCGTATAAAACCATTGGTCTCTCATCTTCGGATATCACACAGAAAAGTTATCAGAACAAACTAGACAACATCAAAGAAAATGATGACAGCATACGCAAGGAGGTGCAATCTTTAAACCGTCGCATTGGTGAAATAAAACAGGAAATCATACAACTGGAAACCAACTTACAGTTTTTTGGAAAAAACCAAGACAAAATTCCTGTTGTCATAAAGGTCCATGAAGACATTGCCAAGTATCAAAAACGTTTAAACGGGTTGGAAGAAAAGAAACGCTTGGTGAAATCGTTAAAAAAAACTTAGCGCTGCTCCTTTTTGGCTGATTGCCAAAGCTGTTCCCATTCTTCAGTTGTTAGGCTGTCAAGCGCCTTACCTTGTTGTGTGGCCATTTTTTCCATGGCTTCAAAACGGCTGCGAAAACTTCTATTTGTTGATGAGAGTGCATCGTCGGGATTGATCTTCAAAAAGCGCGCATAATTGACGAGCGAAAAGAACACATCCCCCAGTTCATCTGAAATTTTTTCTTTTGTACCATAATTAATTTCGTAGTCCAATTCACTTAATTCCTCTTGAATTTTATCTTTTACCCCATCAATAGTTTTCCAATCAAAACCAATACCTGCAGCTTTATCTTGCATACGGCTGGCCATGACCATGCTGGGCAAGCTTTTGGGAACTCCGGATAAAACGCCTGTGTTTCCTCCCTTAAGCTTGAGTTTTTCCCAATTTTTTTTCACATCTATTTCGTCTTTGACTTCTACGTCTCCGTAAATATGTGGATGCCTATCGATAAGTTTTTCAGAGATTGCATTGGCCACATCAGCAATATCAAAAGCCTCTTGTTCACTTCCAATTTTAGAGTAAAAAATAATATGCAACAACAGGTCGCCCAACTCATGTTTTACCTCCTCCAAGTCGCCCGACAATAAGGCCTCACTGAGTTCGTAGGTTTCTTCAATGGTTAGTTGACGTAACGAAGAAAAAGTTTGCTTTTTGTCCCAAGGACAATTGGTACGCAATTCGTCCATAATGGTCAACAAACGATCAAATGCTTTAAGCTGTATGGTGCGTTTGCTATCCATTACCGAATGCTGGTTTTGCTAGGAAATCGCATAAGGTAATCTGGATTTATATTGCCACGGGATATTTGTGCGAGTTTGGGTTTGAGCAATTTCTTTTTTAGTGGCCCCAATTTATCTGTAAACAAAATCCCTTCAATGTGATCAAATTCGTGCTGTACGATGCGAGCAGACAAGCCGCTTATTTCTTCTTCTACCATTTCAAACTGCTCATTATAGTAGGCAATTTCAATTGTAGAGAGTCGGGTAACATCCTCTCTGACATCGGGGATGCTGAGACATCCCTCGTTAAACGATTCTTTTACTCCGCTACACGAGATGATCTCGGGGTTGATAAATACTTTTTTAAATGCCTTTAGCTCTTGTTGCTCTACGTTATCAAGTGATTTGTCTTGGGCAAATGGACTGCCGTCAACGATAAACAAACGAAGTGACTCCCCAATTTGAGGAGCTGCAAGGCCCACGCCATAAGCGGCATACATGGTTTCCCACATATCACTGATGAGTTCTTTAAGTTTTAGATGGTGTTTTTCTACGTTAACGGCTTTCTTCTTTAATACAGGGTCGCCATAGGCTACAATGGGAAGTATCATACGTTTTGCTGTTGATCTAAATACCCTTGCAATATAAGTGTTGCGCTCAATTTATCAATAACTTCTTTTTTTTTACGCACTTTTTTTGGAGCACCACTAATCAAAAGGGATTGTTTTGCCATTTTGGATGTAAACCTTTCGTCATGACGCACAACATTGATTTCAGGAAACTGCGTTTTTAATTGGGCAACAAAGGGTGTTATTTTAATTTCTACTGCTGAGGGGTTGTTATCCCGCTGTTTGGGGGCGCCAACAACGATCTGGGTCACCTGCTCTTGGCTAGTGTAATTTTTTAGATATGGTAACAAGTCATTTGGTGAAACAGTATCCAAGCCAAAAGCACAGGTCTGTAACGGATCTGTAACAGCAATGCCACAGCGTTTTGTTCCATAATCTATTGCCATTATTCTAGCCATGGTACAAAGGTAAGTAATGAATTTTTGGAAATCATGGATTTGGTTTCATCTCAAAACTTATCTTTGAAAAAAATTCAAATGAGTAGAGCTATAATCGAAGCCGCTTGGGACGACCGTACCCTTTTAAAAGAAGAAGAAACACAACAAGCCATTCGTTCGGTCATTGAGCAGTTGGATCAAGGAATACTTCGTGTGGCTGAACCCACCGATAATGGGTGGCAAGTCAACGAATGGGTAAAAAAAGCCGTGGTGCTCTACTTCCCCATTCAAAAAATGGAAACCATTGAAGCTGGAACTCTTGAGTTTCATGATAAAATTCCACTAAAAACAGGTTATAAAGAAAAAGGTATTCGTGTTGTACCCCATGCAGTGGCACGTAAAGGAGCCTATATTTCTTCTGGTACAATATTGATGCCTTCTTATGTTAACATTGGCGCCTACGTAGACGAAGGTACGATGGTCGATACTTGGGCCACTGTTGGAAGCTGTGCACAAATTGGCAAAAACGTTCACCTAAGTGGTGGTGTTGGCATTGGCGGTGTTTTAGAGCCCCTGCAAGCTGCTCCCGTGATTATTGAAGACAATGCGTTTATAGGCTCACGCTGTATAGTAGTTGAGGGCGTTCACGTAGAAAAAGAAGCCGTATTAGGAGCCAATGTAGTACTGACGGGTTCTACTAAAATTATTGATGTTACGGGTGATGAGCCTGTTGAACGAAAAGGAGTTGTTCCTGCTCGCTCTGTAGTCATTCCGGGTAGTTATACTAAAAACTTTGCTGCCGGTGATTATCAAGTGTCTTGTGCCTTGATTATTGGAAAGCGAAAGGAAAGCACCAACAAGAAAACCTCACTAAACGATGCGTTAAGAGAGCATAACCTAGCGGTGTAACTACAATGAACATACTAATTGTAAATAACTGTAAGTTGCCCGTTATCTATTACGGTGGAACTGAGCGAGTTATTTGGTATTTAGGAAAAACATTAACACGCTTAGGACATAAGGTTAGTTTTTTAGTAGCGCAAGGGTCAATGTGTGGCTTTGCCAAAATCATTGAGAGAAATCCCGAGCTTGATGTGATTGATCAAATCCCCAAAGATATTGATTTGGTTCATTTTCATTTTACACCAAAAGGGGTAGAAAAGCTTCAGGTTCCTTATTTAGTAACCATTCACGGTAATCCAAATCCAGCTGAATCACTCGATAAAAATACCGTGTTTGTTTCTGAAAATCATGCTAAGAGACATAATGCAGAGGCTTTTGTTCACAATGGCCTGGACTGGGATGACTATGGAAATCCTCAACTGGATAACAAACGTTCGTATTTTCATTTTTTAGCAAAAGCTGCATGGCGCCTAAAAAATGTAAAAGGAGCAATTAATACCACGCTCAAACTCAAAGGGGAAAAACTCCATGTACTTGGAGGTAGCCGTTTAAACATAAAAATGGGGTTTCGCTTTACTTGGCAGCCTAGAGCCCGATTTTATGGTATGATTGGTGGTGAAAAAAAAATAAATCAACTAAAGCACTCTAAAGGGTTGGTTTTTCCTGTGCGCTGGCACGAGCCCTTCGGTTTGGCCATCATTGAAAGCTTGTATTTTGGGGCACCCGTTTTTGGCACGCCTTACGGTTCTTTGCCTGAACTTGTGAGTCATAACATAGGATTTCTTAGTAATTCGAGCACAAAACTCATTGAAGCTATGAGACATTGCCAAGACTATGACCCAAAAACTTGTCACGATTATGCCGCAACACATTTTAATGCAGAGAAGATGAGTAAAGCTTATCTGAATCTTTATGAGAGCGTAGTTCAGGGAAAAGAAATCAACAGAAATTCACCCCAAACAATAGCGGTGGATACGCCTAAATTTTTGGATTGGGTTAAGTAACAACTAGCAAATAAATTATTATTTATAATTTTAGCTGCGAAACTATCTATATTTCATTAACTAGGCAGAGCGTTATCATATCTAACGTTTATCCTATATTTGAGTAAACAAAACAGTATAGAGTATCTATCCGCTAGAATAACTCATGTTTTTAATAAGCAACCTTAGATGATGCGCTCAGATAACTCCGAATTAAGACCTAAACATATCATCAGAATTGGTTTCGAAGGATCGACATTATTTTCAAAAGGATATACTGGAGTCCCCTTTTATATCAAAAAATTGGTTGAGGGTTTTGATGCTAGCGATTCCTACAACCCAAATCTTTTTCTTCCGCTTAAGCGCCGCTTTAAGCAACGATATCTAGCTCCTTTTACCCGAAACATATCAAAAAGCTGGTATTTAAAGGGCGCCCCATTATGGAATTTTAAAAAAGTAAAAATAATGCACTTTACGCATGCGCCATTCATAAACGCAAAAGGCGTAAAAAAAGTAGCGACTATACATGATCTCGCCTTTATGGCAGATGAATTGAAAGGAGTTAGGATAGCAACACCATATTTTGTAAGGAAACGAATTCATTTGCTATCGCAAATTTCACAACATGCAGATGCCATTATTTCAGTCAGCCAAAAAACAAAAGAAGATTTTTTAAAACACTTTGACTATCCGCAAGAAAAGATTCATGTTGTGCACTTGGCTCCGATCTTTAATTCAAAGTCCATTACGGAAACAAAAAAAGCGAGTGAAAGACCTTATTTTCTAAGCGTTGGCGGCATTAGTACAAGGAAAAATTCATTAAATATTTTGAAGGGCTTTTTAGCTTCCAAAGCATCAAAAACACATATGTTGGTATTCGCAGGTAAAAACGGTTTGGGATCAGATCTGTTTCACTCTTTTTTTAATGGAAATGACCCTGGAAATAAAGTTAAAATCGTGGGGTATGTGTCAAATGAAGAACTTCAGTCTTTATATCATGATGCCAGTGGGTTTGTTTTTCCTACATTATACGAAGGGTTTGGAATACCCATTCTCGAAGCCATGAATCACAAACAACCTATTTTAATTGGAAGTCTGGGAGCATCTGCAGAAGTTGCAGGTGGCCATGCGCACATTGCTCACCCCTTTGACATTAATGCCATAACAGCTGGGATTGATGCACTTCTGGATTATGATACACAAAAATTAGATGCTGCTTTTGCTTATGCCCAAATGTTCAGTTGGGAAAAAACCATCAATCAAACTGGCAAAGTATATAATGATTTAATCCAACCTAATTGAAAATGGAAATCTTAGTGACTGTAGAATAATTATAGCTCAGGTGCTTTTGGCGTTTATGTTTTGGCGGACTGTTTTGCTTTATTCGAAAAGTACTGCAGCTCGTTTATTTAAACAATAGCATGAATAAACGTCAAGTCAAGTGGTCGTTTTTTGAATAAAAAAACATACCGTTAAAATCACTAATTAACGACAATGTAGTTTTTATGCCCTCCTAAAACCTTGCCCCCAAAGAACGTACGCTCTATCCAAACAATCATTCGATATTTACGTTTTTCGTGCTTTGCTTCAGGTCTGCCAATAACATTTGGTCCTGAAAAACGGAGTAAATCTTTCCAATCAAGCGTTTTAATTTTATCGTACATAACTTTTGGATGGGTCCCTCTAAATTTTAAACAATAATCCATACGTCCGTAGTCGTAGCCCTCGGCATATTTTTCATACTCTATTTTAGCTGCTGCATGTCCTCGGTAAGCTTTCGCAAAATACATACGCTTTTTTCGCATCAACGATGGGGGGCGAACCCATCCGTAGTGATACATATTGGCATTGAGGTTTACCACATTTAGCTTGGAAGTTCCTTCTTTTTGGCGGTAGCTTTTACCATCAAAATCAGTTATGCGTCTAAACGATTGTGCGTCTGCAAAAGAATGGATTTCAGGGTCGTTACGTACTATTCTTATTTCAAATGGATACCAGCAATGGTCTCGGAAATAGTGATCGTAATCGCCATAAAAATGATAATAATTAAACAAAAAACCATCAACATATGCGTTGTCTAAATACTGCTTGCATTTCAATTTAATTTCATCGTAATCTTCTTCGTGTATCAATTCATCTCCTTGCAGGTACAATAACCAATCGCCCGTGCAACGCGTCTTTGCTATATTGGTCTGATGCGCGTATTCTGTTCCACCTGCAAAGGTTTCGAAATCCCACTCAGTGTGAATAATTTTGATTTTATCTGATTGCAGACTGCGAATTTTCGCCTCTGAGTCATCATCGTCGTCGCCTTTGCCAAGGGCGATTACAAATTCATCTACAATAGGCAACGCCGATTGTATAGACTCAAGTATAGGGTAATATAATTTAGACGTATTTCGCAAAAAAGTAAAACCGCTAATTTTCATTTATTCAAATTTAGTATTTTTAAATTCATTACCGGCAAATAGAGTAGTTTTGTATTATGAAAATTGGATACGATGCAAAGCGAATTTTTCACAATGCTAGTGGTTTAGGAAATTACAGCCGTGATTTGGTGCGTATTTTAGCAACCTATTATCCAAAAAACCACTACCACCTCTACAATCCAAAGAAGCAAAAACTGAGTCCTTGGAAAGCAATGCCCAACACCACAGAACACCAACCAAAAGGCATTTGGCGTTGTTTACATCCTCTTTGGCGACAAGGGCCTATTGTGCGTCAATTTAAAAAAGACAGTATTGATGTTTTCCACGGATTAAGTGGAGAGTTACCTAAAGGACTTGATATACCCGCAGTGGTTACTGTCCATGATCTTATTTTTTATCGTTATCCTGAACTTTACAAATCCATTGATGTAAAAATCCATAAACGAAAAGTAAATCACGCAGTAAAAACTGCTTCCAAAATCGTTGCCATAAGTGAGCAGACAAAAGCAGACTTGATTGAATTTACAGCAACTCCCTCACAAAATATTGAAGTGATTTACCAAGGTTGTCATACTGCTTTTAAAACTCCTTATTCAAAAAAATTCTTAAATACCATTACAAAAAAATATCAACTACCGAAAAAGTTTGTGTTGTTTGTGGGTACACTTGAAGCGCGAAAAAATGTGCTGTCTATTGCAAAGGGATTAAAAGACACTAATCACCACATGGTGTTTGTTGGAAAGGCAAAAAAACACGGGGAAAAGTTAAAAATGTATGTCAAAGAAAACAATATGCAAGACCGAGTGTTGTTTATTCATCATATCGATATTGAAGACTTGGCAGGAATTTATCAAAATGCTACTGTTTTTTGTTATCTGTCTTTTTTTGAGGGCTTTGGAATTCCCATTATTGAAGCTTTATACAGTGGCGTACCCGTGATTACCACAAAGGGGGGTTGTTTTTCTGAAGCAGGTGGTTCATCTAGTATTTATATAGATCCACACAGCGAAACCGAGCTTCAAACAGCCGTTGAAAGCTTATATGGTGAGTCTCATAAGTCTCGAAAGAAACGTATTAAATCGGGGTTTAATTATGTACAGAAATTTAATGACAGCGTCTTAGCTGAGCAATGGAATAGGCTTTATAAATCGCTATTGACATGAGCAAAACCATCTGTTTTTTTAATACAGCAATTCCTTGGGGCGGCGGAGAAAAATGGCATTTTGAAATGGCAAAACACCTCCATGTATCAGGGTATTCTGTTGTGATTTTCTGTCACAAAAGAAGTGTTCTTTTCGAAAAAGCAAAAGCACAAAACATCCCCAATAAAATAATTAGCAACAACAATACTAGCTTTTTGAATCCTTTTAAGCTGCTGTACTTATCTAAATTGCTTCAAAAACATCAAATATGTACGATAGTGCTAAACCTATCACAGGATGTAAAATCTGGTGGAATAGCAGCAAAGTTGTCTGGTGTTAAGCGCATTATTTATCGAAGAGGAAGCGCTATACCCGTACGAAATTCAAGCTTAAATCGGTTTTTATATAAAAATATCATTGATGAAGTTCTTGTCAACTCTAAAGCTACACAAGAATGCATCCTACAAAACAATACAGCACTATTTCCAAAAGATTACATCACGGTTATTCCAAACGGGATTGATGGACAAGCCTTTGTTAAAAAGAATTTTAATCCATTTTACAAACGAAAGTCATCCGAGCTGATTCTAACAAACCTTGGGCGCTTGGAAGAGCAGAAAAATCAGCTTTTCTTAGTCGATGTGGCAAATGAACTCCGTACCCTAGGATTAGATTTTCATATGATAATTGGTGGAAGTGGAAGGCTTGAAGCATCAATAAAAGCGAAAATAAATACATACAAACTTGAATCTTTTGTCAATTTAGTTGGTTTCATAGAAAATCCTAAGGATTTATATATGAGCGGTGATATTTTTTTACTTCCATCACTATGGGAAGGTTTTGGATACGTAATTGCCGAAGCGGGATTGAGCCAAAAGCCTACCATTGCATTTAATATTAGCTCAAATCCAGAAATAATTGTGGAAGACAAATCTGGGATTTTAGTATCCGCAAATGACGTAATCGCGTTCTGTGACACAATTATGGCTTTTGATAAAAATCGAAAGCGCATTGTTGAAATGGGTGCTTTTGCACAAAAACATATTTTGGGCTCGTTTGATAAAAACATACTAAACAAAAGAATAGCCAACTATCTTACAAAAAAAGAAACCCCTAAAATATCAGCAATTGTAACAACTTATAACGAGGAAAAGAATATCGAAAGCTGCTTAAACTCGATTAAGTGGGCAGATGAGCTTTTAGTAATCGACTCGTTTAGCACAGACAATACTGTTGCGCTTTGTGAAAAGTTTGGCGCACGCGTCTTACAACGCAAATACAACTATGCCGCAGACCAAAAAAATTGGGCTATTACGAAAGCAAAATACCGCTGGATTATCTTACTTGACGCAGATGAAATGGCATCACCAAACATGGCCAATGAAATAAAAAACATCCTACATACAAGACCAAAACATACAGCCTTTTGGATACGAAGAATAAACTATTTTTTAGGTAAAAAAGTGCGTTTCTGTGGCTGGCAAAACGATCGAGTGGCGCGATTTTTTCATCGAGATTTCCATGAGTATGAAAATAAAATGGTGCACGAGGAACTTGAGTATACCAAACCTTTTGGAAATTTAAATAGTAACATCATTCATTACACCACAAACAATATAGACCACTACACCAAAAAAATTGAGCGTTATGCACACAATGCAGCCCAAACATACATAAAGGATAATAAAAAAATTGGCGTTTTTAATCTCTACATAAAACCCGCTTTTAAGTTTTTGAATAGTTACTTTTTTAGAGGTGGCATTTTAGATGGAAAAACAGGGTGGATCATTTGTAAGTTGCGTAGCCGAGAAACGTGGCTTAAAGCAAAAATTGCATTAGACTACAGTAATGAAAATAAACATTAACCATTTCGTTTCCATTTTAAAAACTGGAAAAACCCTCCTATACCCCACGGATACCATCTGGGGGCTTGGCTGTGATGCTACAAATCAAGCGGCTGTAGAAAAAATATATTCACTAAAAAAAAGAGATTTATCAAAACCGCTTATAGCTTTGGTGGCTGACGTAAACATGTTATCCAACTATGTTTCCGAGTTACCTGAAAACATTTATGCGTTATTAAATAGTGACGTTCCAACAACCCTCGTTTATCCCAAAGGAAAAGGGCTCGCAAAAGGCGTAATGGCGCATAATGGCAGTGTTGCCATTCGCATTCCAACAGCAGGTTTTACTTTGGATTTGATCAAATCTTTTGGAAAACCTATCGTCAGTACCTCCGCAAATATCAGTGATGCACCCGTCCCTGGAAGCTTTGGCGAAATAGACCCAGAGATTTTGGCACAAGTAGACGAAGTAGTACCTTTGAATAAAGAAAAAATAGCACGTATTTCGTCACAAGTATTACAATTAATGCCCGACGGCAGCGTGAGGCAACTACGATGAAAACCCAAAAATTACATATCGAAGAGGCATTAGCGCTAGCCGTATTTCGGTACGTCCAAAAAGCAGCAGATGCATTAGGTCTTGAGACCTATGTCATAGGAGGATATGTTAGGGACACCTTCCTTGATCGTTCAAGGGGGCACGACATAGATATCGTAACTGTTGGCAGCGGCATTAGCCTAGCCAAAAAAGTGGCTAAACTATTGCCTGGTGAAAATAACATCAAAGTTTTCATGAACTACGGTACAGCCATGATTAAATGGCAAAACATGCAATTGGAATTTGTCGGGGCTAGAAAAGAAAGTTATAACCACCAGAGCCGCGACCCTATGGTGGAGAATGGAACCCTAGAAGACGACCAAAATAGACGTGATTTTACCATCAATGCACTTGCCATTAAACTTAACAAAGACGGTTTTGGCACCCTGCTGGACCCTTTTAATGGCATACAAGATTTGACCGCAAAAGTATTGCAAACGCCACGTGATCCAGATATTACCTATAGTGATGATCCCTTGCGGATGCTGCGTGCGGTGCGCTTTGCCACACAACTGAACTTTGAAATTGATAAAACTTCCCTTTTATCCATCAAAAAAAACAAAGCACGCATCGATATATTGTCCAAAGAACGCGTTATTGAGGAAGTGAATAAGATACTAGCCTGCGCTGTACCTTCTAACGGTCTTTTGCTGTTGGACCAATTGGGATTACTAGAACGCATACTTCCTGAAATTACAGCGCTTAAAGGAATTGATGAGGTTGAGGGGCAAAGCCACAAAGACAACTTCTACCACACTTTTGAAGTAGTGGACAACATCTGTGCCTATACAGATAACCTATGGTTGCGCTGGGCAGCATTACTACACGATATTGGCAAAGCACCCACCAAAAAATTCGACAAGAAAGTTGGCTGGACCTTTCACGCACATGAGTTTGTTGGTGCCAAAATGGTGTACAAGCTTTTTAAACGTATGCGTATGCCCCTAAACGACAAGATGAAATACGTTCAAAAGCTAGTTTATATGAGTTCAAGGCCTATTGTCATTTCAGAAGATCATGTAACCGACTCGGCAGTGCGCAGGCTTATTTTTGATGCTAGCGATTTCTTGGAGGATTTACTTTTGCTCTGCAAGGCAGACATCACCACAAAAAATCCAAAACGATTTGCCAAGTATCACAAAAATTTTGACATCGTCAAAGCTAAGATTGAAGAAGTGGAAGAACGTGATCATTTACGGAACTTTCAACCTCCGGTTACAGGTGAGGAAATCATGCGTATTTTTGCACTTAAGCCTTGCAGACAGGTGGGCGAACTCAAAGAGGCAATCAAAGATGCTATTTTAGAAGGTGTTATTCCAAATGAACACAAAGCAGCACATGATTTTATGCTAACAAAAGCCAAATCCATGGGATTATCCCCTATTTCATAATGTATAAACAACTACAGCGCTGGACGCGAATTTCGCTTATTATAGTTTACCTTGTGATTGGTGCAGGGGCAACGGTTCGCATGACCGGTAGCGGCATGGGATGCCCAGACTGGCCCAAGTGTTTTGGTTACTACATTCCTCCTACACAAGCAGAACAACTGGAGTGGAAACCAAACACCAAGTACAGCGAAGGAAATGTAATCATCGACAACAAAAGATTACTCGTAGCTTCGGCCTCCTTTACAACTACCGATCGGTTTAATAGCGATAGGTGGGAGCCGTATACAAAACACGATTACGCTGTGTTTGATGCCCAGCACACATGGATTGAATTTATCAATAGATTGCTTGGGGCTTTATCGGGCTTGGCCATCCTCATCCTATTTGGATTTAGCCTTAAATGGATCCGAAAAAAGCCCATTATCTTTATTTTTTCTTTGCTTTCGCTGCTGGGAATTCTATTTCAAGCTTGGCTTGGTAAAACAGTAGTTGACTCCAATTTGATGCCTATGAAAATTTCCCTTCATATGCTGATGGCACTGCTATTAGTAGGCTTCTTACTTGTGGTCAGGGTGGCATCAAAATCATTTGGGCTGAGCAAAAAACCAACGCGAAAAATTAGTTTGTTACTTTGCAGCACTTTTGTACTAACGCTTGTCCAAATCGCTTTGGGAATACAAGTAAGGCAATTTATAGATACACAAGTAGTGCGTTGGGGATATGACTTCCCTCAGTACTGGCTCGCTGCTCCAGAACTCAACTTTTATATCCACAGGAGCATGTCCATTCTCGTTCTCCTTGCAAATGCTTGGTTGTTTATAAGTGTGATCAAAGAACAACTAGAAAAGGTTTTTATCAAACGTATACTTTGGCTAATCGGGGGGGAAGTAGCGCTTGGCATTGCCATGTTCTATCTCGACTTCCCGTTCGCAACCCAACCATTACACCTAGTACTGGCCACACTGCTGTTTGGCGTGCAACTCTACTGGATTTTACGCATTAATTTACACCGCTATGATTTATCATTTTAGACTTATTTTAGACGCCAAAGAAGATGTTTTTAGAGACATTGCACTAGAAGAAACAGACAACTTTGAAGATTTCCACAACGCCATCACACAGGCCTTTGGTTTTGGAGGTTCAGAAATGGCCATCTTTTACGAAAGTGACGAAGAATGGAAACAAGGAGACTCCATTTCATTGTTTGATGTTGGAGACGAAAGCGTTCGTCGCATGAGTGACACCCCGCTAAACTCCGTGTTTCCCGACGTGTCGAAAATGCTTTATATCTATGATTTCTTATACTTGTGGACCTTTTTTGTTGATCTAATCGAAACCGATGAGCCAAAACCTGGAAATACATATCCCATGCTTATTTACAGCCACGGTGATGTTCCAGAGGAAGCACCAGAAAAAACATTTAGCGCTGATAAAGATGAGTGGAATGATGATTCTTTTGAAGAAAATGGGCTTGACGAAGACATAGAAGACAGTTCACAAGACTGGTTTTAATTGTCCACGCGAAGCATTTCGTGGTTTTCGTAGTTGCGCTTCACAAAATGAAATGAGGCGCGCATAATATCACCCATAGACTTACTCTTTTTAAACGATAGCTGTTTGGTGAGTTCGTAAACCTCCTCACTCAATTGTTCAATTTTCTCAGGGGTTGAAATGTGGTCGTTCAACATACATTTGAGTAAATGTGTCAGCCTTGTTTCGTTGCCTAAAATACGACGTGCAACAGTAGCCCGTTCCTCAATTTTATATTGATCGACAGATGTTTTGGTCAGATGATATTTAACAAGCATGACCATGTCAAAATTTTCCTTAAAAAACTGGGGGCGGTAAATCTTTAAATCACCTTCATAGCACTGCTGATCAAAATCAATAGCACGGATTTTATAAATCAACTTATCAAAATCGTGAATGGGGATAATTACATAATTATAAGATCGCATATCACCCAGCAAGCGTATCATGCAACGCTCGTTGAATTTGACAAAAGATTTGGCAATTTGATTGCGTTCAGATTTGCTGCATTTAGGTAAAAATTCTTTTATAAACTCATCTCCTGGTATGCCTGCGATATGCTCTTCAATGAGCGTGTTCTTATTCACCAAAAAGTTGAGGTTGTTTGGGGAAAGCATGTGTTCAAGCTCCAAACCGTAAACACGAGAGGCATCTGCCTTTTTTACATAGAAATAAATAAAGTTGTCATTGAGTGTGTTCCGCACTTTAATGCGAAAGGGCTTGGAGTTGCCAAAAGTGCAATAGTCTATTGCATCAACATTTAAGTAAGGAATGGTCATAGCGCTTCCATCTGAATGCAGCAAGGCATATACGCGCTTTAGTTGCTCATCTATTTCCTTACGGTCGCTGTCTGAGTAAAATACACGTACCCACAAGCTATCTTGGTCATGCTTAGTCATAACCGCTACTGAGCCCGAAAATCGAAGTAAATCATCATAAAAAACTGGAATTTGATACGCCCGTGAATACAATTCCAAGTAATCTCCAAGGAATGGATTGATAGGGTATGTTGGTTTTTTTTTCGTAATTAGCAAATCGCTCATAAGAACAAAGTTAAAACTTTGAGTAACAAAAACAGTCATGAGACGTTAATACTACTATGAAACCCATTCTAAAGGTAAATGATCTGACCAAAAAATTTGGCCACCTAACGGCTGTAAATCAACTAAGCTTTTCCATAGAAAAAGGGAATGTGTATGGTATACTGGGCCCAAACGGCAGTGGCAAGTCAACCACACTTGGCATGATCCTTAATGTGGTCAATCCGACCGGAGGAAATTTTTCATGGTTTGGGGGAACCCATAGTACGCATCAAGCACTTAAGCGTATAGGTGCCATCATTGAACGACCTAACTTTTACCCTTACATGACAGCTGAGCAAAATTTGCGATTGGTTTGTAGAATAAAGGAAGTGCCCCAATCCAAAATTGAAGAAAAACTCGAATTGGTGGGTTTGATGGATCGAAAACGTGATAAATTCAAAACCTATTCCCTAGGGATAAAGCAACGACTGGCCATTGCCTCTGCTCT